>Ga0126336_10000848_pt1 | contig 14271 bp, 8 predicted proteins | sample SidCmetagenome_FD_92530 | JGI IMG/M metagenome (GOLD analysis project Ga0126336, IMG submission 92530) | Coral microbial communities from El Islote,Puerto Morelos, Mexico - Siderastrea C C metagenome | ecosystem: Host-associated > Invertebrates > Cnidaria > Coral | place: El Islote,Puerto...
CTTTGCTTTCATAGGTTTTAAAGCGCATAGGCGTGGTTGAAATTATGTACGCGCCTAAGGCTTGTAAAAGCATTGCAACGCTTTCGTCTGAGGGAAAAACTCTCTACTGCCTTTTTCTTCCTTGTTACACATAGGCTTGACATTAAAGCCAAAAAAGGGCAAAATTAATTTCTGTTTAGAGCAGTCAATTTTTCAAAGACAACCAACCCCAAGTACTGTAAGTGTTCTTTCATCGAAATACACTAATAATCTAGAATTACAGTAAGGAACATTAAGCAAAGAGGACGTGGGAGTCTTGTACGTCACGAATGGAGACCGCAAGTTAGTTTTTCCCTTTATCGTGTTCTGAAGTCAGCGCGTAAATGAAGCCACAAACGTCAAAACAAAAGCTTTCCTTTCCACGGTGTGACGCAGAAGCGCGCCAACAGGAAGAATGCGTCGGACTTCTGGTAGTCGCCCGTGACATATAGAACGTCAACGTTTTCTTGCTTAGAGCAGTTTTCAATTGAGTGTGGAAAGAGACGTTTGCTTTGGCTCTATTGCGCCCTGTGATTGGTTGAAAAAAATCTCGCGCCACTTTCTCAACCAATCACAACTAATGCAACAACCAATCGTGACTTGCTCACGCTAGTGTATTCCCGGTGGGTACTCCCTACAATACGGTCTATACGGGGAGGCTCCTCCAGAAAGGGGTACCTTTTTCAGGCTTCAGGTGTATAAAAGGGTAGGGATTTCACGAGCTGAAGTATATGAAAGGGTAGGGAAATCTCTCATTTAAGTATTTAAAAGGACCTTTAATTTTCGAGTAGATAATAATATTGTTTTATGGTTAACATCTCTTCCGGTAATACTGTTCTCCCCTAATACCGTTCATTAACTGCATTCCAAGGGTTTAGAAAAGGGATGCAGTGTTCTTAAGTAGGTATGTGAAAGGGCTACCATTTTTGAATGGAAGGTATACGAAAGGGGTACCTTTTCTGTCAAAATGGTATATAAAAGGGTAAGGGGTTGGGTAAGGAGTTGGACCTCGAGGAGAAGCCTCCCCGTATAAAACTTTGTTGAGTGCCCTCCCCCCCGGGGGCCCCCGGGGGGGAGGGGGGTTGGTTCTGGTTGGTTCTGGTTGGTTCTGATTCACGTCGGTTGTAATAGGCCATTTCCGAATTGTCTTGTGTAGTCTTTTTCAAAGCGAGGCCTCGTGCAAACCTTTCATATGAAAATGAGTTTTATCTGCATGTGAATGAAGACTCGCTTTCAAAAAGAGGTACAAGACAACTTGGAAATGGCCTATTGGTCCTTTGAATTATTTGGGTTTTTGTTTTAGACACTTAATTGAAAACTGCTTTAGGTCCCTATTACACCGTTAAGAGTTTAACTCTGATAATTAAATCAGGTTAACTGTATTATGCTGAGTTTACACTAGGCCGAAACATGTTTATTCTGATCACGAACGAAACCTGTTGCTGTATAAAAATTTACCAAGATCAGGCGTGCAGTGCATTGCGCGAATCGCAATCGAATCGGGCATGTCTCAAGTTTTGAGCATCATTAAAACTATACTTGACAAGGTAGTATTGATCTAAGCCAGAAGTGACACGTTAAACCTGCATGAAAGGAAATAGTAGAAAGGAAGCGAGTTCCCGAAAGAAACGAAGGACTTGACAAGCGATATTAAACCACAGAATGAATGCATCACGAAGTTCGAGCTCCATTTTTCGGTTTAAGTCTAATCACAAAAACTAACGGTAAAAATCGTATGAGTTATAAAACCAAACTGGAATAGTGTCTGAAAAGGGCACCTAATGTGAACAAAGCAAAAAAAAAACAGATGCCGAAATGTTTACTTTTCTTTGCTAGTGTGAACGTAGCGTTATATTAACCTTTTTCAGATAGGTAGCCTGTTGATAGTAAGACAAATATCCTGATAAAAAGTTAACCCTTAGACTCTGAGGAAACCTGTTAAAGGAAACTCGTCGCAGGGAGGAAGAAATTGGTCCTGCCTTACAAGTCACTTAATAGATTACAAGCCTTCGTGTTACAGTTGATTTTTCTGCTGTGTTCAGTCACTGGTTTTTCAGACATGATAGGCTGCATAATTTAGTCCGTACTTTGCGATAATGGTGAATGATCGCAGGCGAATCTTGCCGGTAAACGGTGCCTCGCCCGCCATCACAATTCGCCAATGGTCATAAAATAATGACGGAAATTTATTTGGGCGAGATATGACATCAAGGAAGAAAGACTTACTTTCTTATATACAAACCAAACTTTATGTTTAGCTGAGAGAATTAATTAAGAGCAAGATTGATGCAGCTGTGTGAGGGCCAGTGAGTTCTACACTCGTACTCCCGCACGTGTGGGTTAATTCTAATTGTATTTTTAAAGGCTTTTCATCTTCAAATATCATGACTTTGAATTTAGTTGTACAAACAAGTTAATTAGATCATAGCCAACAACCGAAAATAAACACACTATCTCAGACCCTCATTCAACACACAGACGTTGTTCTGTTGCACGGAAAAGGTCTGTAACCGAAACTTCGGTGATGTTGCTTTTGCTGTATGTGTTTCTTTCCAGTTCAATTCCTTCTCTGTGTTTATTGCGGGAGTAGAGATTGTCTAAATTAACTCCCCTTTTCACTCTAAGTATACGCGTTACAGCAGTTCTGAAATTCTTGTATTTTATAGAATAAATGATAGGATTGCAGCAGCTATTGATGAACCCTGCCATAATAGCTACTGCACCATTAGGTCCTTTTACTTTCTCTCCAGAGCCAATCTCGTAAAACAGCAAAAAGCGAAATAGCGACCAACAAAGCAAGTAAACCACAATCACTATTAGAAGAGTGAAGACTCCTTTGTACCGGTTGGGCCTTCTCGTCAAGTTTTGCAGTGCTATCGTACTCCTAGACATTGAAGTGATTTGATTGATATTCTCTGATGAATTTGGATTGTGGCTGCCTGCAATGCGTTGGCTTTGGCTGCGGATGACACGTGCAATCTTCCCATAAACATAAACGATCGCGATCAAAGCTAGTCCGTACGTCCCAGACACTACTGAAGCTGCAAAGATAAAGTTCAAACCATATTTGGACCAATCCTCTGCCTTGCACGTGCCGATATAGCTGATGAAACACTCATATGAACTCACACCAAATAAGGGCAGGAACGCCGAAACAGCGGAGTACAACCAGGCAAGGCTACATAGCAGAAGAGCACGTGATTTTGTCATCTCCATTGGATAAAACAATCGACGAGCAATTGCCATGTAACGGTCAATAGACAACATCATGAGATGCATGATGGACGAAATACAGAATAGAAAGTTTCTAAATCCGTTGACCCTGCCCCAGATTTCTCCACATCTCCATATACCTGAGTTAACAGCATCCAAAGCACACGGCATCACCAAAATGGCCACGAGAAGATCCGGACCGACAGCGAAATTAACAGATGCGTATTAACAACGGAATAAAGCACGTCTGAATAACGTTGAACGATCATGACAGTAATATTCCCAAGCACTATCAGGATGAGAACTATGATCATTACACACATGAGGAAGGTTTTCCAAACTTGAGGTAGATCGATCGGTTTCGTTTCGTCTTCGTGGTTTCCCTGTCTGGCCAGCAAGCGAGGATTCGAGCATAGATTGTGTTCTTGACAGCAAATAACAAAAAAATGAAATTAAAATTCGATTCTTAAGTGGTACCTTTAAACGTTGTGTTATAGAAAATGAATAGCTTTATGGGCATGGTTCATGAGATGAGATAAGGAAATAATGGACTGCTATGATAACCATTGTAAGTAAAGTAAATTTGTCACGATTGGACTTGAAACCCATAAACCATTTAACACCAAAACCAAAATTCCTCAACTGACCACAAGCTATAAGCTAGTGTCTTTTTAAACTACACTGACAGTGGCTATAAATGTAGCTGAAGCAAACTCAAAGAAGCCGCAAAGTAAACTCACAGTAGCATACAACTGTAACCATGTGGAGCCAAGCGCGGCCTAGTGGTCACGCGGCCTCACAGTAGCATACAACTGTAACCATGTGGAGCCATGCGCGGCCTAGTGGTCACGCGGCCTGGAAGCGCGGCCTAGTGGTCAGTTGTTATCCGGAGGTCTCTCGATTTGGTTCCGGTTTTAAAAGTCTCAAACTTGAATTCTACATGGATGTGAATATTCAACTGACCAGACTGTCTTAAAGACTTGTTTCCGACTTCCCTATTGAATTTCCTCGACGTTTAGGCTTTGCTGTTAGGATAATATATGGGCCATCTCCTATCTCGACTGAATAGAACTCCCTTACACAATTTTGAGTGCTATTTACATTGATCGATAGCAGACGCTTACTTTAAAAGGCTAATTGGTTGGCGACATTTCATTATAATTGCTTATTGTTAGTTTGTCAAGCCGGATTTTGACAAAAGCGCTATAGACGTCTGCGTGTAAAGTGCATTTAACACTGATGAATTAACTTGAGGATCCTCGACGCAAGTTTAGAAAAATCTAGACAAGACAAACTATGAATCCATAAGCAAATTATGCTGCAAAAATCGCGAGCCGGTGTATTTTCTTTTGTGGAACTGATTTTAAAACTTCTAGCTAAAAGTATACAACTGCAGTGAACTGTCAATTAAACTGAATAACGTAATTACCAAAATCGCAACTCACTGCCATATTTTTGGGTTACTGATTACTTTGCGAGGAAGTTCTAACTTTTAAGCCTGTATATGAAATGACAAAGTCTGGTCGTCACGCGAGAATTGAAGTTTCCACTGAGAGTGACTGAACAATACTTTGTGATAATCATAGGTTGCCCTAACATTTGATTCCCCTGCAGATAATTATAGAGCCCTCAGTGGGACCCTTATGCTTTCCGCATGCGCAGTAGCCCCATCGCTTAAGCTGATCTTCTTTCTTGTTTATTAAAAGGTCAAGTTTCTCGTGAGACAACGTGGGATAACTTAGTCTACTTGGCCTTCTTAGTCTATCTAGTCCAGTGTTGGAAACTTAACTCTCTCAAATGAAAGTTCGGCGTTAAAATTTTAACAAAACTAATCATGTCAGAAATGTGTTTTCTCACCTTGTCTCCTGTCTCCCTTAAGTTATCTAAAAGCATAACATTTTACTATTTCAGTCCAGGACGGCTGCAAATTGATTTGGTTAATATAATTTCCGACCAAATTTACCCAACATTTGACAATTGTTCGAATTAAGTTGTCTCGAAAGCTGCTTTTAACTTAGACGTGAGATGAGAAAAATATCAAGTGCAAATAGGCCTTCCTAGGTACTCAAAGTGAAGGGAAATTAATAACTAAAATGCTCAGTTTGGAGAACACAATAAAAGCTTATAGCCGTTTTTCGGCCTTGACCGTGCACAACCACAAAAGCTTTTGAGCTTTGTTCAAACAACAGACCAATAGAAATGTTGCCCTAAATTATTCAGCCATACAGTGTGATCGAAAAAACAACAGATTGTGCACAGGCGAATTCGCACTATTTGGCCGCAGTCCCGAAGTTTAACATAGCAAAGCTAGTGCCTTCCGGTTTTTTCTGTCCACAATAATGGAGCAACCTCCAATAGACATTCGTTACTAAATATCTTAGTTTAACTCGGTTGAAGGACCTAGCGCACTGCCATTAGTTATATCAGTGCGCGGAAAGTGGGTGGGGTATGGTTACAGACCATGAGAAAAGTGCTTTAGTGGAGTTTTCTTTAAAATTCCCGTTGCCTGCATGGCTAAAGACGCACAAAAAGTAACTTTACTTTTATCTTAGAAAAGGTTGGGTTCCCGAATTTGCGTGGCATGTGCTTCTGACCAAGTTTGAGGAATAAACCCTCGTAGAAAACCTTGCACATGAAAAAATCTTTAAGCTAGGTGATAGTGCAGTGCCAATAGTTCAGTGAATTTAGTAATCATTGCGATCAGTTTTGCGATATGTGTTATATTATGGTAGGCTTGTGTAACAGCAAAAATGTTGGGTTTCATATAACGTTTGCTTTGTTTGGTAACCAACTTGAAATTTTACCACAATAAAGAACTTGTCAAAAATTTTGTCTTTTTGGATTTTCGGATTTTGGCATTTTTGGCGGGAAAATGACGTCACAAACTTGGTACCAAAATCATATCTAGCGACAGTTTCTAAAAGAAAATGCCACGAGTATTTCAAAACTGAGAACACTTTTTAAATACATCGATCCAATTAAAACAACGACTGGCAAATTAGTTAGTTTATTAGTAGTATAGTTTTGATTGGATCAACACAGTTCAAGGTGTTTTCTGTTCTGAGATCCTCTGGTATACGTTCCACGTTTCAGATACCGTCATTAGATATCACATAATACTAAAAAAAATAAATTTGGTGCCAATTTCCCATCCAAAAATTCCAAAATATGAAAATCTAAAAGCATAGATTGTTAAGACTTCTATACTGTGGTAAAACTTTAGGTTGGTTTCCTTAGAAAGCAGCAAGTTATATGAAGCTTAATATTTTTACTGTCCGGCACATGCCCGCCCTGAGCCGATCAGATTCTCTCACTAATGGAGTCACTGTGTTCCAATGCTTCCAAAAATAGTTTCGTTTCAACAAAATTTGATTTCCCAGATATTCACCCACAAGAGAACTATATCGATAGGCTTTCTGATCAAGGTTGAGAAATCTCTCTGTAGGAGGTAGCCTTTTCAAACGAAAAGCTGATTAGGTAATTTTCAGTGCATGTATCTCACCCAGGAATTAAAATTCTTGATCCATTGTTCCATTAACCCGCGTAATCCATATGTTTTAACCCCACAACAAACGATTATAATAGCATTTCATATTAATGAAAGATGTAAACCCGAATTTGATAACTAAAATTTAAATGTTCCGAAACTTGGAAGAGAAACCTTGCGCTGAAAATAGCTGAGCTGTTAAATTTTAAAAATATTGCAAACTTCACGGCGAAAATGTAACTTCTATTCGACAGCAGTAAACAACATTAACCCATACACACAGAGGGATAAACCTTTCAATTTTTTTCGTTCCAGAAAATATGTATGCCACTAAAGACGTGTAAGTTGTTTAATTTTTCCTGCTGGGTCCTCTATTCCTGTACGGGTAATTCTAAAATGAATTCTAATAATAAAATTTCGGACTACCTGAGCTAAACTGAGCATTAGTTTTCTCAGTGCCATTATCCATGATTATGTTGCTCAGTTGTGGCTCTAGAGTTTGTGAATAAAACCACGAGTGTACCGAAGACTCAAATAAAAGCAACTCTCAGAAGGAAGCACTTTCTTATTTTGTCTTTCGATTTTTCCAACCATGAGTTTTTTTCTTTTAAATGCTGCTCTGAAATCTGCATTTCCTGTAAGTTTAAGCAATCTTTAGCCTGAACATTAACGGATTGCGACATCTGGATGCTACATCAGTACAAAACAAAGAAGCAAGGAGATGCCCAAGGCGCCTCGATGCAATAGTTGTATCAGAATAGTCTGCAGCCATAGCAGGAGTCGCGAACCAATTCGTCTTACTACAGTGGACTACAACTGATAAGGGAAATAAATCACTCACTGAGGTAAGAGGGGTTGGGGGATTTTTTAATTTGCAGATCGCTAGCTGCGATTGTGCTCTCCCTGGGTCAGGCGACATTAAGTTGGAAATTGTTAATGAGACCGTCCTCTTCCCCAGCCTACGCTCGGCTCGTCTTGCTCGCTGATTTATTTTCGCGCTTTTTCCCCACTGCGGAGCCTGTTCACAGGCTACAATAAATGGCACCAAATCAAACCATTTTGAAATCCGATGCATGGCTAAAATTTTAAACATTCTCTGCATTGAAATTGAAGAACACGCTTTTTTCTTGAAGTCAATTAGCACAGCTAGAGTCGATGCTTTCCGCGAGCCATGCCTTCAGTGGGGTCGTCAGTAGGTGGACGTGGACATAAGATTCGCCCCGGAGTGCCAATGCTCTGTTGCTAAATTGAGTGTTAACTTTGTAACAGTTTGAAATCGATAAGTGATAGTAAGACTCTTTTTTAACGACAAAAATAATGATTCTTTTAGTGACAGCAGGATTATTTATTAGTTTATGGTAATAATACTCCTTCAATTGTCATTGCCGGTATCTATGTCAACTCGGCTATCTACAAAAGGTCACAATTCGCGAGTATAATCTGACAAAGGAAGTTAAAAGATAACAGACTGGAACAACTCAGAGGACCAAACACCTTCAGCAATAGCGCAAAAATCCCTTGTTGAGGCGTGCAAGATTTTTGCAAAGATCGACAAACGAGGTAAGGAAAATCTCAGTGCCATAACAGTATAAGACCATTCTCGAAAACCAACTGCGGTTTGTTGCAATCCGGTTTCAATTTGATCAAATTAAGAATACAGTATCGTAGATTACTGCAACGTTATGGGTTATACTCTTTCAGTTTGAAAGCAGTGGAACTGCTAAGTTCTCAGTTCACATACTTGAGAGAGCAACGAAAATCGAGCCTTAATTGCACGCTGTTTTAGGCTGTGTTGAACCCGGTAAAACTTTCAATTTGGTGTATGCTGCGGCTTAAAAATCAAGGTCGCGATGCCAGAGAAATTGCAGACTTCGTCGGGATAGTGATAAACGATTTTACTGCTATAGAAGAGTCATAAATGACTAATAAAATTGTTTAAGCACGCGTAAGGCAGTCTGTAGATGTTTTACCCCACTGAGTCCAGAAATTGTAATTCTCCGTTTTCTCCCCAAACCGGCCGAAATAAAGTCCGACCAACAAATTAGACAATAACAGCGATGTAAAAAGCTATGAAAGGCTGCGAGTGCTGAGACGACTAAGGCTGTTTAGTCCACTTCCTCACTCAATATATCCACGATAATTATAGTGCCAACGTAATTAAGTTGAACTTTTGGTCTGCCGTGGGGCCAGGGGCGGGATAATAAACAGATAAAAGTCTTTGAATTCCTTGAATGTCTTTCATTCGAGGTTAACGTTTGGTTTATTGAAGTTAACTGCAACAGACCTGCCTGTAAAATGTGTGTTCTTTGTTTTTGTTTTGTTTTGTTTTGTTTTGTTTTTTTTTTGCTTTTTTTTGGCTTGTTTGTTTGTTTGTAAAAAGCATCTGATCCCAAGGTTTAAAGATGTTAAAATAACTGACGAGAATTAAGCAAAGTGGGCCTTCACAAAATTAATAGCTGGAGACTTTAAAATGCGATATTTGTGAGAAAAGCTTGCAAATTTGTAACGGTTTGTTTCTATTGTTTCTTTTCTCTGTTTGTTTGTTTGTTTTTAAGAACGGCCTCTTGTTATGCCGGAAGGCACTTTGACAATGTTTGTTTTGTTTACCAGTAACAGCTCTCAGTTTTTGGGTTGACCCACTTCGGCTTTTAAGTTTCACGATGCAGACAATGTCTCAAAATTCTGCAGAATGACGCTGTGTTGCTTTCAGATGTTTCTTTTGTTTGTTTGTTTGTTGGTTGGTTTGTTTCCGAATCGTACCAGTTTAGTATTTGTCAGTACACAGCGGCAAGCAAAATAAGTTTATGGTAAGGTTCTAGAATTAACGTGTAGTGTGGACAGACCAACTACTGAAACACATAAAGAATAAATCACTTAGTAGGGAGCTTGCGCAAGAATGTCATTTTTATCCAACTGTACCACACTGAGTTGCGTGTTGGCACACCATGGTTGGAGACGTTGGTGGTCCTGCAGATATCTCGCTGGACTTTGAACCTAAGGTCCCCGGTTCAAGTCCCGTCTCCGGTTGTTCAAAAATCATTTTTCAATGGGTAAAATGTATACAAACAGACACATTTCCCCGCGTGATAGACATGTGTCCCGTGTACAAAGTATTTCCATCTTTAAGTAACATGGGATGATCTAGGACACCGTATTGGTCCCTAGGGGAGGGGAGCGAAGGGCTACTAATTAATCAAGAATTCGGGGGTGCTTGTCGGAAAGTAACCCCTAGAAGTGACGGGAATCTCGCTTATGCGCGTAGTTCGAATTCATTTTCAAAGGGACCAAGTTATTTAATTCTAACAGTGTTGTTTACTTAAGTGGTATGTTGTACCCCTAAAATGTACAACGAACACTTCCTCACATAAATTTTCTGACATGAGAATCCCGAGCCCAATGTTCTACATTGACTGTCCGAACCAGGTGAAACCTGGCAAACTGTTAGGCAGCCTAACAAATGTAATATGCTGTGGGAAGAAATGCATTTATTTAATTTTGTAACAAAAAATTTTTTCAACCCATTCACAACACCGCGCAATTGAACTATTTGGTCAGGTTTGTGAATTTTAGATGCTACCACTGCAAAGCCTTCCGATGTTCAGTTATCTAGCCGTTCCCGCCTCTTCTAGACAGAAAACAGACGATCTGAAACACGTCTCTGTTAAAAATCTGGGTGAAAAATATCAGTGTTTTAAACGACATATGTTCACCATTCGATCTATCTTACCAAGAAAGTATCACGTTCTCTTGATCCGTGCTATTCAGGGGTTTTAGGTAGGCCAGGTGGTGCGTATGCATTCCTGTGTCAGCCAGTGAAGGCAAGAAAAAGGAAACGGACTTTGGTCTACTAAATCAATCATACTTTTTATTACGAATAGTAATATACCTGAGATTAGTCAGACATTCGATTTGACAGCCATGGTCTGTTCAGAATACGCGAATATTATTGGCTCAAACGTGACTTGACATCTGGCTTTCTAGCGCGTTCGCTTGACTATCTCTGAGCAAAGACGGGGACGACCTTGGAAGGTAAATATGACCCAAATTTAGTTGATATTGATTGCAATGACTTGAAGTGTCATAAATAAAAAGGAATAAAAAAGGCTTGAAAAGATGGTGTTTTATTTTTCTATAATATCTTCTCTCGTTACTAAGAGCGCATTTTCTCGGTGTCCTCTCCAATGGGAATAGGCAGAATAAGAATGCTCAGAATTACTGGAAGAAAACAAGAAAGAAAAAAACGATCTTTCCAAAAGTGGACTTAAAACTGACCGCGGGTATTTTCCTCAGGCTGTCAATCACACCTTGCAGTGATTGACAATTTTTTCATCAGATGATCATTCTACCCCAGATAGAAGAATAGTAGAATGGCATATTCTACTGTTCTAATGATTCCGGGATAAAAGCAGGTAACAAAAAAAAAAACGCGACAAAAAGCCACCCCAAGTATTCTCATTCCAAAAAGGCTCCCCCCCCCCCCCCCCCAAAAAAAAAAACGCACCCTAGCTAAATCCATTGAGCAATAATCACCACTGAGGTTTCACTACCCCTTCATAGAAAGTTTGGTCATTTCTACCAGATCTTTGAAGGCGTAACGATGCCAATTTTTCAGACACAGCTAAAGTAACGTAGAATTTACATTTGAAATCAACACCCGAAGAAATAATTATGGTTATACCCCCTTCTAGCCGTGCGAGCATAACACGCCCCCTAAAAAGCAGCTTTATTCAATTAAAGTTACAATGAATCGTCTAAATGACAGTTTACTTTCACAATAGTATTTTGTGCCAGCCAGAAATAAAACTCTTACAAAATTGTATACGGCTAGGACATGGTCTGACAGGATTTTTCGGTGTGGAGTCTCCTTTTTGTATCATCTGTAGTTTCTGACTAATCAGGCTGGCGACTCGACTCTATAGAACCTCCGTTTTTGGAATCCAAGACGGCGACCGGCTTTTCACAAGACGAAGGAACCGATTAAGCATCCTCCCGTTGAAATAACGCTGAAAACAGGTGTTTTTTTTCAATTGCCTAACCCTTACAAGATCTGTAATTGGCAAAGGTCGTTTACAATGTGATCTGAGATATCTTTTTGCCAGGATGTAAGATATAACAAAGTTCACCTATTACAGGTATTATAAATAAAATAATTATAATTTTATTATGCACATATTTCACGGAAAATTCAGCAGTGGCTATTATATTTTTGTCCAATCTTACAGACGAGTCATTAACGCTTAATTAGAGTAAACGATTAACGCCGCAAAGTGTATTGGCGAATAAGAAAATAGCAATAAATGAAATGCATTGGTCCTAATGTACCTTCACAAAATCATTAAACATGCAGCATTTCCATCTCGTCAGCAGAACCATAACAAATTTGCGTCTAGAGCTCTGCTCTTCTTTCAAAGGGTCCTGTGGCTAAAAGATGTCCGCATGAAAGACGAATATGGAGATTTTGGCAACTTTTTTTAATACTTTTCCGTACATTTATCGCAACACGTCCTTTAAAATAGCGATCCCTAGCCTTAAGCTAGGTTAGGAAAGATCGCCCTGTAATAGGATGCGCTCAGATCGAAGTAACCCCTTACCCCAAACATAAAAAAAAGCCAAACGAAAAGCAAATCGTCCACGCTTTCTTCGCAATGGAATTACATCGGTATCTCTAAATGAGACTCGCTTACCTTTTTCGATGGTTCCGTTAAGGTTCTTTAGTGAGAGCAGTGTCCTTAATTATTGAAAAACCGAACTGTAAATAGACTACTTTGTTAATTACGTAGTTCCTTCTGAATCGCTTCTTTTAGTGGTGTAGATGCTCATTCGTAAAAAAAAAAAGCTGTTAAAATTTTCTCATGATGAATGGCTCTATTTTAAGCCTAACAGAAATCAAAACTGAAAGCGCCATGAGAACAAGCCGAGAGAAGTTCAAAATCAAAGAATGCAAAATACAGCTTTTAATGACAGACAAACGCTAACATTCTCTTCTATATACACAATCAAGCAGCTCCCTTTCGATTTCCATCTGTCTCAATGTCGAACTGAATGCCGAGGTGAGCGAAATTTTGCCTCTTCTCGCTGTTCTCGGTTAGTTTGCCTGTTTCCTGGGTACTACTTAAAAACAGAGATTATTTCCAGTGTACGTTTCTTAACTTGTTTAAGAAGCTAAACTTTCCGCGGGAAACTATATTTTATTTTATTTTTTCTTATTTTTTTCTCTATTTCATCTTATTTTATTTACCATTTCTTCTCATTCTTATCTGTATGTCTGCGAAGTTAAATAAATAAATAAATAATGCTCATCGACAAAAACAAACATGAGCTTAATTTTGGAAGAACGAGAAAATGTTGTGGAAACACGAGCCAAGGCGAAGGTTTTCTCGAGAAATCCTAATTCTAGTTCTCTCAAACCTAACGAGTGTTTCTATTCATTATATAGAAACATTGAAGAATTTACCTTGTCTCCTTTAGTTTGAGAATGTCACTCGTCCAGTTATCCAGAGCGCGAGATTCCGAGCGGGGGATTTGTTGGCGAGACTGGGAAGTAGTAATACCTGGTGAGACCCTCTATGCACCCATGCACCCAAATGAAGTAGTTGCGAGGCCGCGAAAAGAAAGGCTAAAAAATCCGCCTTAAACAGGATTCGACGCCGTGACCCTACGAGTACCGATGCAGTGCTCTACCAAATGAGCTATGGGCAACAACAACCGGCTTTATTTGCATGACTATAACAAAGTATTACAGTATTGCAAAAGCCACTTAAAATTTAATTACTAATTTCTTACTTAATTAAAATAACTAAAGAGATTACAACCATTTCTTATTTTTAACCATTCAGAGAGGTAGCCATTGCAACTAGTTTGTCTCTCTGTTCAAAGCATGATGAGATGAATAAAATTAATTGAATATTTATAAAATAATCAGTACAATTCATAATATGTGACAATAAGGTGTCATGTAATAATAGTCGTAGAAATGGGATTTTAGGTTCTACTGTTAGAAAAGAACCTGTCCCTTATCGAAGAATAGCTCGGGCAATCTAGTAAAAAATGAGTTTCTTCTTCAATTTTGTTACAATTGCAGAGTCTACTCACCCTGACACTTTAAGAAAGTTATTCATTCTTTCACTACATAACCTCTCATCACGAGGTATTTTGTCGTATCTACCTGTTTCAATCCGAAGTTTATTACTGCTTATTCTCAGTTTTACTAATGATTTTCTAGATGGGTTTTTTCTTGTTAGATCTAGGTAGGCAGAAAGGCTATAATTCTTTTTGAATGTGTAATGAAAAATAAGTTTCTGCGAATGTTGAAGGTTTGGTTCCAGTAAGAGATATATTTCTTTTTCATGAGATCTACATATTGTTTGATTTTACCTTCTTCAATGAATTACAATTAAAGTCACAGAGAAACGACAGCTGGAAATACGTCTGCGTTCGCAGGCTAACTGGCAGCCGGTAAGCAAAAACTAGGTCAGTGAGGTCCCCCACCCATTAGCCCCCCCCCCCCCCCCCCCCCCCCCCCCCCCCCCCCCCCCCCCACACCCCCCCTCCCC
>Ga0126336_10000849_pt1 | contig 14267 bp, 8 predicted proteins | sample SidCmetagenome_FD_92530 | JGI IMG/M metagenome (GOLD analysis project Ga0126336, IMG submission 92530) | Coral microbial communities from El Islote,Puerto Morelos, Mexico - Siderastrea C C metagenome | ecosystem: Host-associated > Invertebrates > Cnidaria > Coral | place: El Islote,Puerto...
CCATTTAAATTCAATCTGGCAGAAAAATCGTTCACTTGGTGCCTTTTAGGTTTCAAATCTAGTTTATCCAAGGAGATGTTTGTTAAATCTATGCTTAAGTACTTTTAGAAGCAAAGAGGTGAACCTTCTGCTTTTCGCTGGTTTTGACATAACAGTTTCAGTATCTGGAACAAGTCCAAAATTAAAGGCCCTTGTACCATTGACCGAGTCAGCTTCCATAATAATCGCAATAATTATCATGCAGTAAATTACAAACGCTGTTAACAGTTTTTCAATGCCAGCGTCACACCTCAAGTAGCAATGTGGATGTAATTTTAAATCTATGAAAGTTACCTGAAAGCGTATCAAGTCTATCTCCCAGTGATCATCGCTTCTAGCTTTTGCTTTTTCAATTTTAAGGCTGGTAATTACTGGCATTGAGAAGGTTAATGATGTCTAGCATAGCAGGCCTCTAAGCAAAATTGTCGTTATCCTAAGAAATATGAAGCCTGCTTAGCAGACTTGTATAAAAACGATGAGGTCAAGACATGGCTGATCTTCAAAGCGATTTATGGGAAACCGCGCAGAGAGGTATGCCTCGCAAGCCATGTAAACCTTCGAGAGGTAAAACATGTGATCTCTCACTATGTAGTACTAACGTGGAATATTTCTTTCTCAAAACAAGGTTTAGCTTCATTGCGCTTAATTGAGTTTTTTTCTTCGACAGCAACAGCGAGTAGCTAGTAGACACAGGTAGTATCCAGGTCCCACTCGGCTTGGTAGCAGTTCGCTGTAGGAGTGACATAATGCTGTTGTGGGAAAGGTGGTTTGGGGTAGGGGTCCTTAGGCATGGGAAGAAGCTGCTGACTTGCGTGTGGGCTCACAGGTTTCGGTTCCCGACACTCTGGTTTGATATAAGGCTTCTGTGAGTCAGGAAAGGCCATGCTGAACAGGGCCTCGGGACTGCACACGAATTTATACACATAACGCTCTCCCGCCACTTTCTGCATGATTCCTTTCTCGTAATAATAACGAAGAGAGCGACTGAGTTTGTCGTAGTTCATGGCTGGGCGGTTCTTTTGTATGCCCCATCTACGAGCCACCTCTTCAGGGTCGATGAGTTTAAACTCCATGCCACGCCCTGTCCAAGCGATAAACGAGGAGCATTCAGGCTCGTCTAAAAGGGCCACTAGAAATTGCCAAAGCTGTAGCGAGCCTCTTCTTTGAAAGGCCCTGGGTTCTGGGTATGCCACGCCGTTTGGTACTTTAAATTCGGGAGCTGAAAAACACAGAATAGTCACAGGCGTTAGTGTTAAGTTCATTGATCATTTATCATGTTGTTGTTTTGGGGAGAGTTGTAGGAATGGAGGACAACAGGGAAGAAGAGAGGCGTGAGGGGGAGGAGGGACCACCGGGAGAGAAGAGAAGTTATGGCCCGATTGTTCAAAGCGCCGGGCAAATGGGGAGACCCGGAATAAACTTAGAGGGGCGATTATGTAAATAGCTTCTCAGCTGTCGAGTCCTTGGATTTATTTCACCTTTCTTTGACTGAAATGAATGATTACGTTAAATAGAATGTTCATAAGAAAAAATCCAGTTACGTTTGAGGAGAGTTTAGGCTGACATAAGTGAGGGTGAAGATGTATGTCTTTATTCTCTCTTCAGTTGTCTAATATTAAAGCTAATATTGTGTAACTTGGTATGATTCACAGATCACGCAAAGATTTAGTCTACGGAAAAGAAATCTCGTGAAAGCTACAGCAACGGTTAAAAATAAATAAATCGAAAGCAGCAGGCAGAACATCCGCAGATTTGAACAAACAAGAAAATATGTTTCCTTATTCTTATGAATGACACAGTTCCGTGAACGATAGGTGCAGATGGAAAGGAAATGTTGCGTGGGACCATCTGAAAAGCTGATCGAACCAGCAAAACAAACTACAGCATCTTCAGCGCAATGGATTCACGCGCAAATATAAAAACTACGTGCTTACTTATCTAGCGCAGTCTATGGAGATCGCGTAATGACATCAATTTGCGCAAATATTGTAACATTTTCCTCTCCTTTTGGTAATCTTTACTCAATGAAGCATAAAAACGTGAGTTGGTTTTCACTGAGTTCAAACAAGATTCATTTGTAAATATTAAAACTACGTGCTTTCTCATCTAGAATTGTGCGTAGATCTCGCGTAGTGGTGCCATTTGCGCAAATATGCATGGTTATTTTTCTCTGCTCTTTACGGCTCTTTGTCTGCCCCGGCAATAAAATTTTGAGCTCGTTTGTAGATGAGCTCTGCGAAAACGCCCTAAAATAATATATTTATCATAAAGCATAGTTTACCAAAAAGCTAAATCACATTTGGCTCAATTCTCGCATATTTTGCTCTCTATAATAATCTTTGACGAATGAGTGTATCTCCTTAATAAAATTGTAGGCTATTTCTTAACTGTTGTAACAAATTGGAAGTTGTATTAAGGTATATACTGTATCAAAAGTATTTTTCATATGATATACGATTTCTTTTCTCCTCTATTTCTCGAACTTTTTTCATTGTGGTGTCAACGGTGGCTATAAAAGTTTGGAGGTAACTCTACAGTTTTGCAGCTGACATGACATTAAAATGTAACTTATCATTTTCGGGAAATATAATATTTTGCCATACGATTTATGAGAGCAGCTCAAGAAATTCTTAATGTAGTTCTTTGCCCTTGTAGTTTTAAAGTTCAGTCTATCATTGCCAGCGGGTTTCACTTGTTCAAAACTGAGAGCTGGCTTTTCGGATACACAAAAAAAAAAACCATTGGCTTAACGAGCTGAGAAGCCTAAAAACGAGTCTCAACTTTTTGAACGAAGGATATCAGAAATAAAAACAAGATAGTTCATAGAAAACCCGGTTACTGTAGGAAAAGTGAAAAAACATGCAGTTGTTTCAAATTATGTACTTTTCAGTTATTGAGAGAAGGAGAACAGAGCACGATTTTTTTAATTTTCAGAGCATTTGAATACATTTAAATATTAGTTTTGAAAATCTTCCCAGTTTAAATTTTTCGTTTATATTTAGGATGAAAGCCTTACGTATGAAAGATTTTTTGCTAATTTCGCGCAGAAAACGGAGGAAAAAATATTTGTTGATCAGGCACAATACACGAAACAAATTAGAGTTCTCATAAAGTGCTACTTACAGCTGTTAGCCATACTAAGAAATTCAAAACAACAGAGAGCAGAGAAAGGTCATGTGTATGCGAATTGGTCAAGGCTTATCATTTCACGAAATACGACGAAACCTGATTAATTACAAGAAAACACCATTAGCTATAGCACACTTTGACAAAGCGCCCAAAGATACGAAATGGCTGGTCTAACTTTCTATTGATATTCAAAACACTTTCAGTCGATTAAGAAACTTCAGCACAGCAGATGACGCATTTGTATGGCCGAAAGAACGTCCTGTTTGCATAATGGAGTGAGTTCGTGATTTTTTTCTCTGAAAACCCATGGCTTTTTCAACCAATGTAGTCCAGTTTTGTCAAATTGCAATCGACCCGTGTGGCGTAATTTACTGTTCGGTAGGTGATCCCTACGAAAACGTTTGCATTTTGCGTTTTAATTAAGTTACAAAACGAAAATAACAAATAAAAGACCGAAATTAATCTTGCGACTTGAAACGTTCGCTTAACTGAATGCAAATCAAATGATTTTGACATTTGTCACGACTCAAGAGAAGTTTGGCGTCAGTATGTTTGATTTCGCTAAAAGTAATTTATCTTGTAATTATTCAAAAAGGAGCAAAGAACGATTCTTTCTGGAAAAGAACCGAACCTGATTAAAAAGACATTGAGTTCCCCACTGATTTTTGAACAAAAACGTATTCACACAAAATCTAGTTGATTCGGCGTTTATTGTCAATTTTCCCTGTTTCAAGTGATGGACCGCATCCGGGTCTTTCAAATGCGCTCGTACACCCATCTTCAAGTCAGTCTGACATCTTTCTTGACGATCAAATTCTACACCTCTTGCCGAGAAAGTTTTCTTTTTATGCCTTAATGGGAAAGGAAACTTCCTGGAATTAATTGATGATGTAAAATCGAAAAGGAGGCGAATTTTCTTCCAATTTAACCAATTAAATGTTAGCGGCTACTTGTTCCTTCTCAAAGCCGCATTCTTAAGACAAAAATTGTTAGGAAAAAAGAATGGTTAAGCAAAGATTAGACTGTAGCTTTTATCCGGAAAACGGTTTCTTCGTTTAATGACAACGTAATGGCAAAGTATTTGATAAATATCTCTGAGTGATCACGCGTCGCTTTGAATTTGCGTTAGGACGCTTGCTGGTTCGTGAGCGCATTCAAAATAGCGACTGTAATTAGTGCAGCACAGAGATAGCGAGCTCGCTTTTAAGACATGTCTCATATCGCGATTTATGATCACTGAATATGGGATTTTGTCAGACTTTACTGGCTTATCGTTAAATATCAGTTTAGAGTAGGAATCAACACCTTGAAAAAGCCCTTGTCCACAAAAGACCACAACCATTGGAAAGATTTTCATAAAAACTACGCTAGAATCGGTGTTTTTTGTTTAGTTTTCACGGAGCGTGTTGTGCGTGACAGGTGCAATTCGAAAATTTCATTTTTTTCAACGCTCGTCTTTGACATTGCCTTATTACTGAAAAATATAAATCCTACATAGAAAACACCCTGTGATATGTGTAATATATGGTTTGCAGATTGAGGCAGAACTGTATTAATCGTATTAATTTGACCAGCCAGTTTCTTCCGCTCCCTCAAGTAGCTACACAAATATTTTCCCGTGTACGCCGCTGTTCACTTTGGCGTCATGTATAAAAATAAAAAGTAAGCGAAAAAATCCACGACATATGTTTTGTTTGAGTTCAAATACATAGGCTAACAAAATCGTATTTTTTCTCATCGTATGTGGAATGTTTTCAAGATTCAATATGAATCACCGAAATTTTTGCCAAAAAAAAAAGAGAAAATTAACCACTGTCGTTAAGAATAAAAGGTAAAATAAAAAATTGTTTCTAATATTTGAACTTACCATCTCTATAGCTCGGTTTGTGATCTTTGAAGTCAGTGTATTTGTGATATCTTTCTGCGTACGGCAAAGGTTCGTCATAAAACGAATGAACATTTGGATCGTAAACGACAGCTACAAAAGAAAATACAAAATAATATTCAGTTACAACATTACGATTTCAAGATAATTCAATTTTGCACTGAGACAAAGATCATATAAAATGTGTCTTAAAAACTAAAGTAAAAAATTCGTTGTCTTTTCAATGCTTTAAATTAAATAAAACAGAAAAAAAAGTGCGGCCACTTTTTTCTAACCGAATTTTTTTATGGAAGCCATGTTAATGGCACGCCTCAGCTCGTGGAAGATTCAACAACAGAAACGATAAACGAAACATATCTTAAACGCCGGAGATCTATTATTTAGCAACTAGCAAGCATAGATTGAATGCTATTTTGTAACGTATTATGTCCGGTCATATTTTAGCGCAAATAAAAGGCAAAATGGTTAAGTCCTTAAAGGCTGCGTTTTGGTGAAAAGCAGGCCGGTTCTCGATAGTTTATAGTAGCTTGCGAAGGAGCTATCATTTGCTAAACTTTCCATATTAAATACCACTTTGTCACTCGAATTATGATATTTTTCATGCAAAGCGGATTTAACATTACGTACGTCCGTTTGATAACAGAAAAGTTTAAACAGGAAAGAAAAAACCTTGTCGCCAAGGAGCCGTAAATCGCAAAGGAATCTCTACCAAATATTACGCTTAGAAAGAGAGAACGCGGATTAAGGACTTTTTCATCGCTCGTTTATGCCTCAAAAGACCAAGATTAAAAATGCTTAGACAATAGCATCTAGTTTATGGTATTGCAAATCTCTTTCTTTTCCAAAGCGCAACTAAAAATTAACCCGTTTCCCGTTTTCGGAGTGTTTTAAAGTATAGACTCTTAAATCTGTGATCGCCGTTTCCGCCCTTTCTTGTTGACATATCGCTTCCCGTTTACCACAGTAAATATCCTGTCTTAGGTATAAATTGAGGCTTCTCTTCCTCTTTATTCCAATATTCTGGTGTATTTGAAGACCTTGAACACTTTTGCCGTGTGTTTTTGGCTTATAGCGCCGTAAAGGTGAAAAACGAAGGAAATTTACAATGTTTTTCACCTGAGTTTCTCTAACGGAGAATTAGCCGTCAAAACAAAGACGAAGTCGTTTTCCGACGACACTAATGGCTGTTTTGGACGCATAACTACAAAAGAATATCAGTTTGTGGAAGAGTTCCATTTATTCAAGCTTTTGTGAGTAAGAAACGTTGTGCTAAGAAAGTTAAATATCAAAGGAGTTACAAAAGAAACAGCGAAAACTGCACGCGCATCAATACTGAGTCCCAGAGTATGAAATTCTACTGTACTGAACGAATGCTTCTCAGCATGCAGTGATTATTAAGAACACAAGTCCGTAAAATTACCCTGAAATTGTTTCGGGGGGAGGATTACAAAGGGCTTTATTTTATAACGAGCAGGATCAGTGAATCTTCATCCACGGTGAAAGGAAAAATCTGAAATTTCAGGTGATTTCAAAGGATGCCAACAGGATTTCTTTTTTAGGTTTTCACTGAAAGTGAAATGTGTTCAAGTTTGAGAAATTAAGGAACTGTAAAATATATTGACAGTTCTTTGTGTGTATGGATTTCTGTCTAATGTACATCAAAGCACAAAGTTTGATTATCTGTCTCGTGAGGAATTTCTGCTTTTCATAACACTGAGCACCCAGTGAAAGGACAAATTCAATTGACACGTTTTTAGAAGCCTTGACTAGATTGAGTTGTGAGTAAAGTGTTTCATTTAATCATGATTTCTGGCCAAACTACCTACTTATGCAATTAACAGAATGAAAAGAACTAAAATTCACATAAACAAGGGCAAAAGTTAGAAATTATCAAATCGTGAGCTATTTCACTATTCCTAATTTTTTTGTGATCCTTTAAGAACCCAGTGAAAAATTAATACTATTTAAAAGGAAATTGTTCCTTGGTGGTCTTGATGGTTTTTCTCTTACTACAGCATCGTAAAGAAAATCTAATGTACAAAGACAAACGGCTGAAAACAAACCAAAAAGGTACGCCGCATTCGAACTTCAACACACCCAATTTTCTTTATTTGTAGAATAAAAATTAGCAGAGTAAAGACGAGAAAGTGTTTTTATTTTATTCACTCCGGTGCAATAAATGCTCTTTTTGTGCGCGCTCGTAAAAATGAACAAATCTCTTCTTCCTCATTTGAGCGCAATTGGGATATTAAAAGGTCATGGATAACACTTTTGCAACTAATTTTCTGCCGGTAAGAGATGAAGTTTTTTTGTGCGTTTTCAATAGATATTCAGAGGAAGAGTCCCCTAAAACGATTTATCAGGTGAAACTTTGCCCATTCAACGCCAAAATACACCTGCGTTGCAATTGTGAATTTAAACGACAGTCTTGCACCGAGCAAATTAAATTACCTTTGACAATACCGGGTAAATGGCTCCTCTAAAGCTAAACTAATTTTAAAAAGTTTGGAAAAGGCCTATCATGTTTTACCATGCTTCGAGGCTTAAAATGTCCTGTGAATGTACCGCTGTCAACATATAATTTAATTACAGAGACACAAAATTCAAACAATGGCATCTCACGCTTGTGTGAAATCTGAGAACGAAACTGCGATTGTGAAAGTACTTGGCGAGTGAATTTAAGAAACGGTGGGGTTTGAGTAACTAAGCTTGGCTTCATCTCAAATGTAAACTATAGGATATTCCTTAGATCCTTTGGAAATGTTTTACCTCAATTAGTGCGTATTTTTTTTGTTAAGAATTTTAAGTGGAACAAAACATCATAACTCGCACAAAACAACAACATGCACATAAAAACAAGAAGCCAGAAAAACGTTTCAGTCGGCATAAAAAAAAAACCTATTTTTAAAAACAAGGAATGAAAAGAACAGGGAATTGCTCGGGGGAGAGAAAGCATCTGGCTTCTGCCTGTCATGGGTTATATGTGTTTGCCAAAGAAAATATTAAAGTGATGCAGTAATCAGGGCAAAAAACATCTGCCTTGCAAATTTGAGATATTGTGTTCAGTTCACTCCATAACAATTAAAATTAATTTCAACATTTTCTATCATAAAATCAAAGCGTTATGAATATTCATCACGTGTGGGCTATCAAACTGTCTAATTAGAATGAAAAACAATCCACCGAGTGCCATTTCACAATGGAAAAAATTTACCTTCGCTTGAAGAGGGTTGTAAACTATAGCATTCTCCCTGTTGGTGAGCCTGATGGTGAAAAGACGCCAGGCTCTGTAATCGCTCTGTAAATGAAGAAAAAAAATAAACTCGTAAGCTGACAAAGCCGCAAATAATTTCAGTGCAACGTAGTCCATTTGTCGGTCCTTTCACTACAAAAACTTATATACTTTATCAAAGCGCCAAAACAAAAGGGCAAAGCTTAAAAAGTTTACATGTTCGTTTGTGTGTCATCTAACAATTTCACAAGACAAGTGAGCAACTCTGCCGGGGTTTTAGCATTACTCCCGCTCAACACGTGACAAATTTCATACACCGCTGTTAATCTAACCAAAAAATTGAGCCTGAAAAACTGTAGTAATTGCCATAAAGATAGCAAAAAGGCTTATTAAAAAATAGCTTTCACTCTTCATAAAAGTTTCATTCCTAAATGAGTGAAAAAGAATTGAAAGGCTATGGGAGGCCATGGATTTCAAAATGTCTTTAGGTTTGTCAGTGGGAAAAGAAATCAAATAAAAATGCGATACAGGCTAACAAAAGTGATTCTTTCAACAAGAGTACATTTCAAGTGAGGAAAAAAATTAAATTAACGCTGAAAAATACAGGGGTTGATTTTATTATCTCCTAGGAAGAAAACGAAGAAGAGGTCGAAAAAAAGGTAAAAAATTAAATCGAGGAACAAGTAGGAGAAGAAGATTTTTTTGCACGATTGCAGGGAACATGTGATGTAACCGAAGCGAAAACATGAAGATTTAGTTTCTTTTTCAAGCGCAGTCTTAAGCATACCTTGTTCATAGGGGTTTTCGCAAGTTGTGTAGTCGATGGGTTCTTGTTTGATCGAAGCGTAGTTTGCCGGCGGTGAAGTTTCGTACGGCGTGCTGTCATATGCCGCTGCGAGTTGTCTGTAGCCCTTCATGCAGTGAAAACTTGAAGGTTGTGTTGAGCAGGTGTAACCGAGAGGAGAACTGCTTGAAGCATGGCTCTCACTGATCATTCTCATATAGGAAGAACTATCGCTTCCCTTGTCCATCTTGTCGCTGTGCTTGAGTGTTGTCCGTCTATGTTGTTCGGGGTCTTGACACGCGCGCTCCCTCGGCTCTGGTTTAATCTGTATGGCATAGCTGCCTACAAAACGAGGAAAAATATACCTCTAGACAAAAATGCCTATTCATTTTCAAAACAAAACTAACGTTATGAATGGCCTAAACAAAAAGAATGCCTTATTTACATAATGAAAAAATGGGATGGGGGCTGAGTAGGGAAAACAAGCGAAATGTACAACTTTTGTTGAGGAAATAATACACACGGCTTTGTATTATGAGCGCAAAACCATGCCTCACCACAAAACAAGAAAAAAACTGGTATTTAACTTCATTTTAGGCAAATAGAGACCTGAAAAATATTCATGGACATTTAAGGCCATTTATCGCCGCGGATCGTTTGAAGCGGTTTTTACTGACTTTTCTCCAGTGAGAGCGAGGCTACAAATTTATGGGCATCGTCACATTACAGCGGTCTTTTTAAGCCATAAATATATCAAGCCCGAGGCAAGAATTTAGAAAAGATTGTGAAAGAGCTTGTCATCAACGATAACACTAATTGCGCTGCTGTTTCAGTGGTTAGCGAACGAATGTATGGCACGTGTTTACTGACAAAATTCTACGTAATTAACGTTCCAGTAACAACTCTACGGAGAAGCTGTGAGGAAAAAAATTCTCGACCTTTCCCAATTTAGGTCACCGGAAAACTTGCCCAAGTAGAATATCGAGGTAGTCTTCGACTATTTTATCCTATACCTGTTGCTTACTGGAAACGTACCCTTAATTTCCCTAGAAAATATTTTTTTAGGTAACACAGCAATTTTTATTTGACAGCTACCTTCAGCCTTCGAATTTGTCGAGTTGCCTTCGATTTCTGGGACAAATTGTTCGTCTGTGGTACTTGACTGGAAGGGGCGCGCTGAAAAAGCCATGCACAAAAAGAAAATTAAACATTTTGCCTCTAAAATTTAGATTTAATGAATTCGGCGCTTTTTCATCAATTATTCAGTATGTTTCATACCCTACGTTAATAAAATTATCTCTAAGTCGCCGCAAACTTCACGTTAGAAATTATGTTACGTTACCTTCTGTCATCCAATGTTCTTGCATTTGGCAAAGGTCTTGAAACAATTCTGGTAAGGAAGAATAAATCGTACGAGTTGACGCTTAATTATAAATTTCCTCGACGTTAAAAAAAAATCGAAGATCTGATGTGAGTATTGTAAACGAACATTGTGGTACATTATTACCTTGTGAGTCTAAAGAAAGATTTTCACCTTGCCCGCGAATTCGCTCGGCGGGACTGCTAGGCCTGCGTTCGAAGTAAGTGGGTCGTGAAGTAAGCTAGCGAGAATAAAACCAAAAGTTATGTTATTGAAGTGAGTAAATCAGTGAAGCGTTTTCTTGTAGGCAAGGAAATATTTCTGTTACCTGTGGGTACATGTGAGGAACCTCTTGGTCAAAAGTTGAATCGAACTGGTACATTCTAGATGCGATGTGTAAGTTACACACCGTCTTGTCGAAGAGTTTTCGTTGCCGTTTCTAGTCAACTACCGGGCTTGTATATTGCCACTTAAAACTAATAAAACACGGCCCAAAATAAAAACTAAAAAGATGAATGCCGCGTTAATATGAATTAATTTAGATCTCGTAGTAAAAAATGGCAACTTGCGCTACAATCGACGGTGTAGGTATTATTTGGACGGCTTTGTGACATTCACACGAGATCATAGTTGTATTTTTTAGCTGTCCGCTTTTGATCAAATCTTTCATTTATAGCGAACGCGTCCGCTATTGGTTCTCCTATTTAGTCCTTTTGAGGCATGATTGGTCATTTGCAAGTAGCAATTCAGCGAGTGTCAATTTCTGTCTATTGACCAATCAAATCAATGAAAACAATTAGTCTCATTTGGCACACGTTAGCTGTCGCGGCGAGTTTACGAAACGCGTGCCTCGTTTGTCATTCTGCAGTACACCTAATAACATCATGATAATATCCAACAATGATTTCTCATACACTGTAAAAACCACCTAAGGGGAAATATAAGAAGTGAATAACGTGAAAACTTAAATACGAACGGCTTTGCTCTCGTCAAACGGCGAGTTCCGTTCTTCGCTGACTCTAGACGTAAGATTACAAAAAGACAAATTTCAAATAGATGTTTACTTTGTTCTTTTTTGACGAAAACACGAAATGCGTGCAATTTAATTTACAGGTCGCTCCCGGGGGGTAGTACCCTAGGGACGAATGTACACGAAAAACTTGAAAGGCAAGTAAGTGGGATTTACAACCATTTAGCACAGTGAATACGAGCTCCTGATGGGAGTTGATTTTAATGCTCTTGATGAAAAGAGGCTAAGCTTTTAAACAAAAAAGTCCGTGGAAACCGAACATCAAGCTCTCTAATTGGTATTGTGTGACAAGAAAATGAGTTAGCATTTTATTGTTCGCGCAAAAATACAGGTGACACCAGTTCAGTTTTTCATCAAATCTAAAAAAAATCTCTCCCAAACTCGACGATTATATTAGCAAACACTCTTTGTCTGTTTTGATAATTTCTTTCGACAATTAAACTAACGAAATTTTATCTAAAAAATACGGTCTAAATAGCCTCAGCCTTAAAGTTTTCGCAATTTATCTCTGCATTAAATGAATTTCAGAAACTTCAAGTGTGGTTGCTGTTTCGAGCAAATTTTTTCCCACGCCTTAATACGAATTCATGAGAACAAGTACGGTTTTTTTTTGCCCAAATTCCCTAAAAGTTAGACATTTTCGACTGCTTGACAAACGCATTGCCCAGCTTTCTATCGGGAATATGGCATTTATTTCCGGGTCCAGCTTATGTTTTGATATTGTTTGAGTAACCTATCAGAACAGTATTGAAGTTTAGTCGTTATCCAGTAGATGCTAGATTTCGCGACCTGCACGTTCATTATGATTCCCTCTTGCTAGTTTGATTGAGTTTTTCATCAAGCTTTATTTAACCCTAGGTGTGTCGTTGCGGCACTTTTGTTTGCAGTGGAACGTCCTACGTCTCGTATGTACGCAAGCAAAAACCTTTCGAAAACTAAAACACAACGCAATGACAATGAAACTGACAAATGCTCGGTTAGATGCGTCATCCACCCCGCAAAAATTCACGTCACGCATATTAGCGGAAATATCTAACGAAAAAGCGCTGTCACGTATAGAACCAGACACGAAAAAGACAAAACTGCGTGGTTTACCAAGGAAATAAAAAGAGTAACGATTTTAAAAGGGTTTCGGTTTTATTGGTTATCAATATTCGAAAGAGCAAAAGTTTTTATCAACATAAGCTGCAAATGATCAATTTTTCAATAAATAAAACACAATCGGAGACTATAGAACAGAGGGTAATTCGCACAAAATGGGAATTTGAAAAACAAAAACAATCACATCATTTGATATTTCCTACAAAATTTGCTGCCTTCTTAGTTAAAGGTTCTAAGCTAATATACCGTGTGTTATGACTGAATTGCGGTTTGCACTCGATTTTAAAAAAACACCAACGCACTTATATAACACGATAGATAAAACAAAATGCACGTTAAGCTGTAGAAAATGCTCGCCGAATAAAACCTAATCTTCTTTTTCTTCTAGTTTCCTTTGATGGACAAAATACTCTTTTTGTAATAAACAGAGAAATGAGTGTTAAACGGTTCGTCTTTAGTAAGAACGACTTGAATAACATGCCAGCTTATTGCTGTTATCCGTACACCTTTAGTGAACAAGTATTTCGCAGACTAACGCAATGACGCTGTGATTCAGGCACACTCTTCGTGGCTGGACGTGATGTAGTAACGATTTAAGTCGCTATCATTTAGAAGTTCGGCTACAGCTAAACGCCACCTGACTTGACTGATAATAAAACATTAGTAATTCAGTCGCCGAGAGCTGTGAAAATGCTGAAGTACAGCAGCTGCATTCTACGTTTACCTTTTCTTTCTTTTTACAATATCTCCGTAATAAGGCCTGCGCTTTGTTTCGACAAAATAAACGAGAATTATGAACATACTCCCTAAGTTTATCCCATCGGTCTAATTTCTTTTGCTTTTCTCGATTTGCAAACCCGAATTTCGTAATTACAGCTCGAATTTCCTCGTAAGAACTTCCTTTTTAACCGGCATATTTGGCTATCTCTTATCCAGTGGGAGTTAATTTTATTCACAAATTTAATTTATTGAAGAGTTTTTCTATAGCAATTGTTGTTTTTTACGGCAGAAAGCCTAAATGTTTACTTCTTCGCGTTCAAATTGCTGCCGCGAAAAACAATGTGAAGACACTTTGCGATCGCTGCTTTATTCAACACAAACTAGGAATTTTTTTCCTTAGTTGCGGTAAATTTAACGTCAAACGAAATTTGCTGGCTAAGTGTAAAATGTTTGCTTATATTACAATCCCAAAAGAAAGACAGATTCGACACTTTTACTCAAATGAAACGATCTACCACGATTTCTTCGTTCGCATCTAAAGTTTTCGCACTTTGAGAACAATAAAACTTCATTTACGATTTCCACTTATCAAAGCCAAAAAAGTAACGACTTCGCCGTAAAACGAAATATGATAGAAAAACTATTCTTTCGGGGGCTTAAGCAGGAGAAAAGATAATGGCTAGCTTCACAAGTTAGTGAAAATACAATTCGCGACAAAAGCACGAACATGCGACTTCACTTACACCTGTTGTGATATGTATTGCGCAAGCGCTACCAACATTGAAAACAAATTGTTACCTCCTGAAGTTGCCTTTGTGTTTTTTTCTAAGAACGTTTTTATTCCTTCAAAGATTTCAATTCATGAAAACAAACGAAAAGAAATTTCTATAAGGTCAAGCCTTGTTTTGACCACATAAATTGATCTCACGCCGACCTAGGGTAGCCCTGTTTTGAAAATTATCGAGATTAAGAACATTAGAATATTTA
>Ga0126336_10000850_pt1 | contig 14266 bp, 10 predicted proteins | sample SidCmetagenome_FD_92530 | JGI IMG/M metagenome (GOLD analysis project Ga0126336, IMG submission 92530) | Coral microbial communities from El Islote,Puerto Morelos, Mexico - Siderastrea C C metagenome | ecosystem: Host-associated > Invertebrates > Cnidaria > Coral | place: El Islote,Puerto...
ATGATGATGATGATGATGATGATGATGATGATGACGATGATGATGATGATGATGATTATTATTATTATTATTGTTGTTGTTGTTTTCTTTCCTTTTTCCGCACAGAATTACTTCTCCTCTCTCGCCATCTTTCTTTCGCTTTTATGATATGCACGATTGGCACAAGCTGCACTGATGATAAAGTTGACGTTTTCTTGTGGTACTGTTCTCATTCCAGTGTTAAAAGATATCTCAAGCTACGCCTACAAAATAGACTGCGAGTCTATTTTTTTATACGACAGTCTCTTTCTTCTCCTATTGTTTTAGCGCTAAAATATTGGATTGCGGGTAGGAGATGAGGAAAGTCCGCACCACTTGTCGGAGTCTACCCTTAACAACACGGCAGCAGACACTGATGGAGTTCAAGGTTTTTAAAACAATCATTCTCACCTTCTTTTGCCAAGAAGTTCCCTGAAGATTATAACGTTTCTTTCTCCTTCTTCCACCGTATTCCTGGTCTGCGTCTTCTGACTCAGCCACTCCACACCGAGGAATTATAAACAACTTTTTTGTGGCGTCGTCCAGTTGCCCCGTTACAGTGATTCCGGCCCTGCGCTGGATTTTCGAGATCTCGTTTGTCAAGTTGACAGCTTGCCCAGGTTTGGCAACACTATACTTAAGCATCCACTCCTGAAATTTAATTTAGTATTAGGTACCAGTTGTTAAGGTACGCTATGTAAACCACATCGAAAAAAAAGGCTGATGAAAAATAATAAATAACAATCCTTATTAAATGATTATTTTATTTTGTTCTTATTTATCCACCTTTAAACATTTTAAAAATACAATCATGATTTTCATGGAGGCGATTAAAACTATTCAGAAAGTGTACACTAAAAGAAAAACTGTAAACAATGCAAGAGAAAGGTATTTTAAGTGGTAAGGGAAAGAATGTAATAACTGAAACCAATTCAAGCCAGGAGGAAAAGGGGGGGCTTAATTAAAAGGATATATAACAATATTAGTGACACGGCTCTGGGAATAAAGTACAGTTAAGTTGGTGTTGCTTAGTCTCGGGGAGAACTGAAGACAGGCCTAGAATAATATGTGTTTCTCTAATCACCGGTTCAGTATTCTCTCAAGAATCCCGTTTTGTGAACATGTCCTGTCTTTCCTCATGCAAATAAGGGTTTAAAAGAGTCCCGGGGAAGGCAGGGGATCACTAGGCTTACTCCTTAGTCGCCTGAATACTCCCAGCTCGTTCACAAAAAACTTCGATAATGGCCTGGTTTTTGTTTGGTATCAAGTAATTCCAACTTCAGGCTGAGAAGTTTGGCCCTACGCCCCGTTCAGCCATAGTACCAAAGTGCTGCTGTCCCAGTCTTGCTTGAAAGTGGATCCCGGATATGATGGCTTTTAGTGCCACTCCAAGTATCATGATCATGATACTTGGATATATGCATGATATATGCAGCAAATAGCAAATTATATTAGGAATACAGCTGCCGGCTCTAAGCAACGGTTTATGTGAATTTTACGATGTGCTCCCCACTTGGGAAATCCCCAATGGAAAATCCCACATGTCGCCACCTTATCCACCACACGGGCACTGTGTGGTTTGAGCAGCTGTCATCAGTCGGAGATGCTCGCCGACATAAATACTCCTTCACACGCAATCGACAGAAAAAACGAGCAGTCCTCTTTATGCTATCTCTTACGCCTGTCTGCAGGGCATGACAAGTGCATGCGCGCGTTTCCTTCGTGGCGGAATACTTATTGCGCACGCTAGAATCTTTGCATTGCATGACTGATAAAATTTCCCTTTCGCTGATCGAGGAGAATTAGCTATTATTTTGCCTGCGTTACAAACGTAACGTCAAATGTGTATTGTCTAATAATGTAACATAGCTCAAGATTTGCCCTGCGACGGTGGTGCGTAGTGGTGCGCGAACAACAGGATGCAGGATGCACGTGTGGCCGCGTAAGATTCGATCCACTGAATCACGCCATGCATACCACTAAATATGCTTCTCGACGAGATTTCGTCGAGTTCTGCCATGCTCTACAGACTGGCTGTCAGGAAAAAAAACAAACGAAAAGCAAAGGCGGCCTTCGTACCCTCGACTGTTAATAATTTCCCATCTCCAGGTAGGTTAAATTGACGGAAATTAACGGAAGAATCTCGTGTATACTCGCTAAAATATGTCAGTTCCGTACAGGCATTATAATTAGTATTTCATCGCTAGCAGGGAGGATTTGCTCGACGAGCGTGCTGACAAAACATTTCTACTGTTTTTGATTTCGACGACGATGTGAAATTTTTGTCTTTTAATGTATTGTCGTTGTCCTGTATTGTGATAAGTTTACTTTAATACCGCCGGGTATTTATTTTGAACGTGAGCAAATTTTCAAAACCTCTTGAGTTGTGTTGATCTAATATTATTTACAAGTCAAGGGGCAGAGTTAATGACGATGAGGCGATGACAGGGGAGTGGACTAAAAGCCTCATTCTCTCCAAAAATGCTTGAGCTTTTAAGGTGAATTATAAAAATGGAGATTGTCTTTAGCCATCAACGCCTTATATCCTATCGTATACGCGTAAGGTTGTGAGTCATGTAATATGCCTCCAAAGCGCTTTCAAATGAATGACATTGAACACTACATTGCTCTGTTACTTCTCTTTTTTCAATTCCTCCCTGGTCGAATTTTAAAAACTTTGGCACCCCCGCTCTTTCAGATCGGGATGTTTGTGAAATCATTCTATGATAATCGGGCTTACAATGTTTACATTGCTTATGGGCATACCTTTGCGTCTTCAGCAGTAACTTGGTCAATTTCTTCTTGAGTAGGGTCTGCACTCGTAACGATCGGTAAAGCGAAAGAACAGTTTATGCACCAAAAGCAAAGCAAAGTTAAGGTGACTAACAGCCACATCCAGCCCTCTTGGGCTTTCATCTTCTTTGCCAAACCAAGGAGCCCAAGTTTAGACTTCAGATCGATTGCTTACGTGCGGGAATAAGCGGCTGGCTTCGACCCTAAGAGTGTTAGAGATGAAGTACCTTGTGTATGTGAGAAAGGTAAAATTTGACGAGAGTTCAACAGAAAGCAGGCTTCATAACTTGGAATTTAAGTAATATGACACGTAAATTGTTGTGAGGTAACAATTCATAACGTGGCAGATTAGATGTACTGTCATGTCCCGTCTAGTCAGTTCAATTACAAAACGCAGACAGAGGGACTCCCAATTAAAAAAATAATAATTTGGTATTTCGTACTGATAATGTGGTTCGCTGATTAACGTAAACTCTTTAGTAAACAGAGATACCTTAATATTAAGGTTTAAATCTGCATGGGATAGCATCCGTGATGGTTGCAACTTTGATCGTATTACTGACCTTTAATTTTACGTCAACATTCAAATTCTCTTTCAAGGTGTCCATTCATTTATGATAACATTTGGAAAAGTTGTTCTCGAAAACATTAGCCTGTCAACAGTCGACTTAGGGGCGTAAGAAACATTGACAAGTCGAGGGAGCCGTGCGCCTGGGGGAGGGGTACTCCCACATATAAGCTAATAGGTATGTGCTGCGGAATGGGGTGAGGTTTTTGAGGTTCTCAATCCTTCAATAGGATATCCATTTTGCCCTGTTTGGAACTGTGATCCCAGTGTAATCCTTAGATAGGGTTCCTTTTTTGTATTAACTAAAATCGTAGTACGTCACGTAAACCATGGTTATGATGCGTATTATTAAACTAGGCTTAGTCTAGTATTTTTTGCTTGATACTAAACTTCCCATGTTACGGAGAAGAAATAGAAACGACCTGTTCACACAATTATTAGTGATGGCTTATTCCTGTCATTTTGTCGGGTTTGGACCTTAAAAAGGCTATCAGTTTTCAATTTTATATCCTAAATAGGGGCACACCTATCCTAAATTGACAGGCAAATCCTCCTCAGGGCCATGCGAGCTTAGGGGAGGGGAACACAACTCGCTCGGCTCGCTTATACCTCTTGCGTCCTGAATGAAACACACCTCTGTAACAAAGCTGGTGAAAAACGGACGTTTGTCAGGGATTCGGTGAAACTTCCATCAGGGCAGAAAAAAATCCTCCACGTTGGTCCAATTTGCAACTGCAGAGGTTCAATGATTTTTAAAATTTAGTTGTCTACATCGGACTTTCAAACTTTCAACAAATTTGCAAAACTGTCCCAAGTATTTATCATGAGTTATTCCGAGCCTTCAATTCTGCTGCACAGCAAGTCTTAATTTCATTCAATGTTGAGGAGAGACAGGAATGGGATACTTTGAGAGGCTCCGATTATATTTTCTCAAATGAAAACTACAGAATTATGATTAACGGGGGCAAAGAGCAAAGGAAAGGCCCCGTTGTGGGGGTCCTCTTATGTCTTAAACAGGGTATGGTTGCACCGATTGTCGTCGTTAAATAAGCCTTAGATCAGACACGTTTGCTGGTCTTTAAAACACGCTAAAATTGTGTAAAACGAGAGCTTGTGCATTTTGTAATTTTTCCTAAATACATGTAAACAGGGACCTAAAATGGGGGTGTTGTCCTGAACATGGTTGGTATCTTAGGGTTTTTTTCCGCCTAAACAAGGTCAGGGTTTCAGACCCTCAGGGGCACCCCGGCCCTACACCCAAACATGGGTCAATTGCCCCCACACCTTCCCAGGGGAATCGCATTTCTGGCAGGGTTCAATATCGATAAATACCCCGAAATGGTAACTTACAGACATACTTCGCACAAAAAACTGGGAAATATATTTAACAACTGATCTATTCCAACAACCACAAGTGGAATAATTGTTTTATTAATTTCTCAGCTTCGGCAATCGTTTCACCAGTGAATATTTTTGCTCCGTACTTGGACATAATTTTTCCTTCGCGGCGAAAACTTTTGAACTCCACTGCTTGAAATGGCATCAAATTTCCTTATAAGGCAAAACGCACGGTTATTTGCTGTTAACCTATGTGTCGTGAACCAATCAGAAAGCTAGAAATTAAATAACCGAAATTGAGAATTAAATAAACATATATATTTTTACTATCAACAGTGATCAAGGTTTAACAAAGGATCTAATGATAGGAAATTTGACTGACACCGTTCATCGAAATATCGTATTTTTGTACCGGTCAACCGTCAAGGCGATATGATTATAAAGATCGAAGAGATACACGGGAGCGTGAATTTGCGGCACATCCCATTATTCTGATCTTATTTCGGGGCTAAAACAGGAAGCGTTATTTTTCAGTGCGCATCGACGAATGTCAGTTTTCGGACTTTTGCAGCCCACAAAGCCCCAGAATTCCCCAGGAGCCCAGGCTTCTGCTTTCCCCTTGTCGTTTGTGCGGAGATCCCAGTGCGGTGCTCGACCCTCAGACAAACATGCCTGGTGACATAGAATCCGATTGTCGTAAAAAAAACTGTTATTTCAAGAGATTATAGTGATAATCCGTGATCATGAAAGTTTGCCAAAGACATTATTGATTGTTCTACACTTGTTGATTGCCTTGGTAAGTCTGTTGCATTTGTTGGTACCTGACCGTATCTATTTGGCATTTTCCTGCTTGTATTTATTACCCTTCTATCCTTAGCCTTTTATTTACTTTTGATTGAGCATTTCAAAAGTACCCATTGAGGAATAATCTCTCCTGAGTAGGACGAAAACTTACAGGGGCTTTTAGATGGATAGCGTGATGTTTTGTTGCCTTCTACGTAGCCGTTATTAGTGGTTATCACGCCCAACGTCTACATCCGGGAGACTACAATGTAGACATCTTGCGATATCATTATTATTGAAGAATCGTCAACAAAACGTTTCAGTACCCTTTCCCGCCAACAGATGAAAGAAATACAGAGCCCTTATCATTCTGTATTTCTTTCATCTATTGGCGGGAAAGGGTACTGAAACGTTTTCTTGACGACTCTTCTGAATAATAACAATAATATCGCAAGATATCTACATTGAGCTAGAATCCGATTGTCGTAAAAACAACAATTAGCTCAAGCAGCATCGACAGACTGTTTTGAGAGCCGTTAACACAATCTTTGCAGTTTCTTCACTTTCCTTTCCTATTTTTAACCTGAACGCGAAAATCTTTCCAATTTTTGTTCGTGTAAGTGTCCAAAATGTCAAAAATCTACACCCTAATTGAAACTAGCGTGCTTGCAATCCACATCCCCCTTTGTTAATCAATAAGAATTCCAGCAATGAAAAGACAATGAAAAGACTCACACTTGTATTTGTTTTATTGAAGGTTTCTCCGATTTATTTATGGTTTGGTGTTGGGAAACATTACAACGAGTGTCTTTACTTGTAGCAAACGTAAGACATAATAGGCAAAAATATAAAAATGTTGAATGGTTTATCATCTACTTCTACTTTCAGTATAGCGCTGATCCAATAGTGTTTTATCCTATACGAATTCGGCACGAAGCAGGTGTTTTGTTCGAGAGTCATTTCCATGAGATCTCATCATCAGTTTGAAATATGTTTAACTTGGTTTTTCCACAGATAACAATAGATTGTTTACATTAGATTATTAAGTGTTTTTCTGGTTTTGACCTTTAGTTGACTTTTCCTTGAAATTTACCTGGAAAAGACCACTTTTTCTGTTGACATCGTTTTTGCTAAAAACCGCCCGTGTTTTTGACGAATTCTTACTAGTTGATGTTTCTACTTGAAATTACTTTTAGTTTTAATTATTTCTGTAAAACAAGTTTTAATTTAAAGATTAGTTAAGGTGTGAATCAGTTTAAACATCCTGCGATGTAGTAAACAACCTCCTGTAATTTATGGAAATAGGCGTGTCCTTTAGTTCAGCCCTTCTTCGAAGAAGAAGAAGGCGAGTTGTTGTTTCTGTAATTGTTGCAAAACAACCTTTTGGTTGAACTTTTACATACTTTAATCTTGTTTATGTTGTATTTTAATTTACAGCACACTTCTTTGTAATTTTTTTATTTCTCCCGTTGTTTTATTTTGGCTGGACACGTCGAGGCAAACGATGAAAATCCAAAAAGAAAAATGTTTCGACTCGGTCAAACAAACCGAAGAAAATTATGGAAATGTATCAGAACATCCAATCACATCAGAGATTACGTAAGCGTGCATTTCCAGTTGATGAGAGTTTGACAGCACCCTGTCAAGCGTTTGTCAATCATTCGCAGCCAACATATAAAGCAACGTGTGAAGTAGAATTATTGATTCTGTTGAACTGAGCTGAACTGTAAAGTTGTTGAAAGAGATTATAGAGGTTAAACCAAAAGAGAAGTCTGTTATCCGTTTTTGTACGCTATCCCCCTAAGTTGAAGATAAATGTATTTCAACACTTTTAAGCTATAAGGGCTAAAATACCACTGATAGCCCAACGTGCAGACCTGTACCACCGTAGCCTCCTACGCAGACGTTCTTTTGGCTCGTCACGCGTGGTACACTATTTGCGTGTACCGTAGCGGCCCCAGGTGTTTATGAACCAGCCCATCGGGGGACAACGGGATGAGAGGAAACTACGACTCTGAGTCACCTCGGTGGGGAAAACACTAACCATAGCTTTCGTGTACCAGGATTGTTTATCCTTCTAGTCTTTTTTTTGTTTATCGGAGAGGGCATCACTCTCGTATTTTCTTTATTATTCGCTCATTTAATAAATTCACGAGGCATTTAACTATAGCGTAAATAAACCTAAAGCAACTTTTCATTAGTAGCCTTCGATATTCTAACTTAATTATATTCTGATGTTATATTCCGATGTTAGCTTACCCGCCATATGCATATTGGACTGACAAAACTTGGAGGGCTGGGATGAGCGACCCCAGTCCCTTGGCCGCTTTCGTTTACTCGCCCCTTTTCTTCTCTGTTCAGGTTTCCTTTCCTCAACCCAGTCCTAGATGGCTGATTAGCCTGAAGCAAAATATTAAAGCTGCTCGTTCACCTAACACAGCTAGTTATACTGCAGTCTAGCGCAAAAAATGAACGACCCGACTAATCGATAGTCAGCGGCATGTTAGCCAATAAGGTCGAAAATCAAATTCATTTATCTACAAAGTCGAAAAGAGCGGAGAAGAACTTAACCAGGAAGAACTTTTTAACTTTAACTTTCATTCGGCCTGCTAGGTCAAGGGGATTTTTACGTTTTGAGGTCAAAACTGTGCTGAAATAAATATTTACTCGAAATGCCCCCAGAACATAGAGAGAAATAACCATCACCAGTTTTTATTGTTTTTTTTATTGCAAGTCACAAGTGAAGAACGTGAAAAAAAATTGGCCGGGCTTTTAATGCATTTCCATTCTGACCATCTACAGCCAAAGACATTTGCTGGTTCAGAAACGGCTAATAGTTAAGTAATTTTAAATAAACAAAACAAACCATCAGATTTTAGTTTCCTTTGATTCCATTATACAAATCTGTTAGTTTTTTAAATTATTACAAAAAATAGGTGACATACAGTCGAGGCTCTTGTAAGCGACCACCTCGGTAATTCAGAAGAATGGTCGCAACTGGTCACGGAGAATGCGCTCTCATAAGTGTTACCACGAGGTGAAGTAAAAGAGGGTGGTCGCTCACAAGAGCTTACAATTGCCAAACCTGCTGTTATAATAAAACTCGGGCGGCTTACTGCTAGGTGCCTTCTAAAGGGGGGCAGAAGGGGTACCCGCTAAACAGGAAGATTTGTCCAACAGCGGAAACTTGTTATTTTCCAGGCTGTCAATTTTGGCATAAATTACCGTGAAAATTTGCGAGAAATCTTAGAGCGAATGACTTAAAAACCCTCGATGATCTACTGATGAGGTATGAAAAGGGAAGATTTTAGTAAATGTTTACTTAGTAAATGAAAAGCCTAAAGGGTAAGGATTTGGGTCTTGTTTTATTATTATTATTATTATTATTATTATTGAGAGATTAAAAAATCTGAAGTGTAAAGATCTGAACTCTAAAAATTTAGAATCTTGCAAACCAACTAAATTATCTACACCTACCATGTAGCCATGAAATTTTCGCGGGAGCCAATGTTGGCGATTTTTGCGATCAAGAGACTCGAAAAGAAAAAACTTGAAGAAAAGAAAGTGATCTCGCAAAACGAAACTCTCACATAATATTTCTCAGTAAAAATTTATGCTTTCTTCAGTTAGATAAAAGCCGCCACTTTTGTCATGCAAACGTGCGTTATTGAAACGACATTGGACGAAACTTTTCTGTTGTTGTTGGGTCAGTTTAAGAAGTCAATAAAAGGTCTCCTAGTTTAAAGTGTCGCCTCGCATGACTGCAATTCTACAAGCAAAACCTGACAAGGTTATGTTTCGGACCCTTATTTTAACGTTTCGCCGTTTAAAACAGAAATGGCAAAAGTTAGTTCAAAGAATGCTGTTTATCCTAAATTGCAAACATTTTCTCTCACAAAATACGCCAATCCGCGAACAAAACTCCAGCAATAATTCATGCTACTCAGTAACCTGTCGTCATAGAGAGATATTTCCTCTAAACAACACCCTTCAGTTAAAAAAAGGTAAAATTTCTGCGATCGAGGTACATTGTTTAGGGTATTCTGTCTAACGCTCAAATTTTTCTTCAGCTGTTTAAAATTATTTCACCAGGATGCTTATCAGTGTTAGTATTTAAAACATTAATTATTCATTCTTGCATGCCGACTCTCCACTGCAGTTTCCTAAGTAACTAAGATAACCAAACCTATCTTGTTCGTTCTACAATCTTTTTTCTTTAAGCCTATATAAAGAGCAAAATTTGCCTAATATCCCAAAAGCATGCAACAAATGTGTTCTAGAAATCCTCCATATCGGAAGGAAGCATCATGTCGGACATCTGATAAGCTCGCTCCTTCAGCTCTTTCGAGATTGGTAATCGCTCGATGTTTTCCGCAGCCACATATCTGCGTCTGAAGTTGTTCCACGGGTTAAAGGTTTCCTCCTCATCGGAACGTTCCAGATCCAAGCTGTTACGGCTGTTTATCAAGGTACGACTGTCCTCCAGTGAGGGGTCGCTAAGATGGAAGATTGGTGCATGGTGGTTTCGCCACCTACCCAACAGCCTTGGATTTCCTTGGAGACCCGGAGGAATTCCGTGGGACCGGAATCTGTTAACCAAACGCTAAGGGAGTAGGAAGAAATTGTTTTTATTAGTTGTTAAAACAAGCGAATACCATATATTTAAGTCTAGTAATACAATAAGAAATTAAATTCGATTTGAGACGATAATGTTGGAACGAAATATATTCCTATTGGATGGAGTCGCGAAGAAATATACACAGTTTTAAAGCTTAAGTGCTATACAGGACCCGAAATGATCCTCAAGCAAGAGAGGATGAAGGGAGAGAGCGAATCCCCCACATGGGCCGCTTCAGATGAAAATCATTTGAAATCTAATTTTGGTTCTGTGTCATACTAGGAGGTTATTTTAGGGACGACACCTCATTGGTCAGTTAGAATGACGTCAGGTAATTTTAGGTTGTTGAAATGGGAATAACAGATAAAAATAACCGCAGCATGGGTGCAAACTTATGATAAATTTCAAATAGTTATCATGGAGCACGGGGTTTCACTGTCTTACTCATCCTCTCTTTTCCCTTAGTAATTATCGCGGGAATAGAATAGGATACAACACTTAAAATTGAAAACTGTTGACATTTTTCACATTTTTCTAGTCTCACTCGTATTTTTCTTCACATTTTGCGAATGCTTTCTTCGTTTATCATCCTTAATAAATTTGTAATCTACCGATAGAAATCGAAAGCCGAAAAGTAGATCGGGAGTTGTGTTCTATAACATTGAAAATCAGCCTTGACACTTACTGGTCCTGACTGTGCGGCGCGTCCATTACTTAAAAAGAAGAATTGCTGGGCAGGCAAAGTGACAGAAGAATTTTGCCTAAAGTGCAACAAGAAATTCTGAAGAATTTACAGGCGCAGCATAGTCTCTCACCCCCCCCCCCCACTATAGGAAAATGGACGCCACGTCAAGTGCCAGGGGGGGCGTGGAACTATGACCTCCCGAGCCCCAGTCGGCTGTACAGCGCCGCAAATGTTCCCGAGACCGCAAATGATCCCCGACCGCAAATGATCCCTAAATTGGACCGCAAATGATTCCATATGGCGTGGAGTTTCAGTGATCGGAAGGTGAAAATACGGACAAAAAAATTAAATAACAGCAAAATTCTTATTGATCGGTGAAATAAAACATTTTAAAGGCCCCACACCACAATGCCATTAACTGGTAAAAATGATTATATTTGAAAAATGTCTTTATATTTATATATATATGAATACACAGATATCTTGAAAACCATGCCATGTGTGATCATGAAAGCAGTGTCCCGTTCGCTTGCCATCGCGCTTGTAGAAATAGCTGTACTGGTCTTCAATTGAATTACGCTCGTCCTTTCACTAGTGTTGTTTGTTGGCGTTAATGCAGGTGGAGGTGACAAAGACCAGAAAAATTAAAGTGATAAGAAAGCGAGGTAGAGTTGGATCTTGCAGTGTGTGGACATTTGCTGATTGCCTTCCACATCCCACATGGTTAGAGTCTAGTGTCTCATTTGCACACTTGCTTTTGAAGGAAAAATAGCACAAATGAGCGCAAATTGGAAATATAATAAACTGCATTTCAACTCCTGTGTAATCGGCAACTGTCGCTTCTGTGCTTCTTGTGAGTGTGGTGGGAATCCGGTGTTTCCTTGGCAGCCGTTACCGCCCTAGGTTACTGTTTGAGTTTTCACGCAACCCTTTAAACGTGCATAACTTGTTGCAACGTGCTGGTAATACACACCTGAGAAATCAAAAAAGTATTTCTGTATCGGGAAATTTGAGTGTTGAAGTGAACCCAACCTGCATGCTAAACCAAAGGTTCAAAAACAATTGCGAAAGGACTACATTACATCGTAACATTTTTAGAATTTTTTGCCTCGAAACGAAATACCTAAGCCATGATTTACGGGGTTAAAACGTGCTTTGAGGAATAGTTAAGACAATAGCTCCACTGTTTACATCATTACCCTGTCCTCGCCATGCCACCGTCCTCGCCATTCCACTGTCCTCACCATTCCAGAGTCCACACCATTTCAATATCCTCGCCGTTGCATTGTCCGCGCCATAAGTGTTACAGTGGGATCATTTGCGGTCCGCTGCGGGGATCATTTTACGGTTCTGGGATCATTTGCGGTTCACTTTGGGGATCATTTGCGGTCTCGTGATCATTTGCAGTGCTGTACAGCACTCCGCCCTAAATTCAAGAACTGCTAAATGTCTGCTAAGCTGATGCCCCGCCCTTTCAGTGGCGGTTCCAACCTCTTTGCGCTTTCGAATGTTGCCTTATTTTGCCCGTTTTCGTGGACTTAGGCCTTTTGCGGTCTCCATAGAGACTCCTTTCTCTCACTAGGTCCTGGGATTCCCAGCTTTCTCCAGCTTTGCTATTTTTAATCCTTCCACTGCTTTGGGAGAATTTATGAACTTACCGTCTATTCCGTTCATTCAGAAATGGAATACGTTCCAACAAATCTCTTGTACCTTTTTTTTATTGATCCCTGCTGTTCTAAACGTCGAAAGAATGCGCCCTATATGATGTTATTAAATTTTGCAACATTTGGTTACCTTATGGTTGTAAAGCACTGTTTGATATTATCTGAAAATAAAGCTCTATACTGCCAAAATGTTCTAGATTACTCAAATTAAATGTTGTTTTTGTTGCACGACATATTGGAGGTTTCATTGTCGAATAAATATATTTCAACTAGATTTTCAATTGTGTTCTGGTTCTCAATAGAATTGATGGAAAAGGATGTCCAAAACTGTGGTGTACTGAGAGGAAATGCATCGGATAGCATTGCTCATTAATTAATTAACTCCTCTCCTTCTAAAAGTAAAACCTTACGTTTCATGTATGTAACGCATATGTTCTACCTTTTTTCTACCTAAAGTGTGATCAGTCCAAAAAGTGCCTGTTGAGCAATACTTTCGATTTATGCTTTTTTTACGCTCTACAAAGTTGTTTCGAACTTTTAAGGCTGGTGGTGAAATCCTGCCACTCAAGTTTTTACTGTTATAACTATGTGATGAAATGCTGAAGTTTGACCATTCAAATGAAAGCTACTTAGCAGTACTTTCCTGTGGTTTTGTTTATGCTGCGCGAGGTGGTTCTGACTTTTGAGTCTGTGGATGAAATCCGAAAGTGTGACCATTCAAATGAAAGCTACTGAGCAGTACTTTCCTGTGGTGCTGTTTATTATATCCTGTGCAGCATGAAGTACTCAAGTGCGACCATTCAAATGGAGGACTTTCAATCAGGACGTTCCTGTTTGTACAAGGTGTTCCTAAAAGGTGATCCTAGCTCAAAAGAAAGGTGTCGAGCAGCAATTTTCCTTTTCACTGTTTTTCAAACTGTCTCAGGTATAAATTTATCGACTTTTTTCACTCTAAATATCAAATTGGATGGAAGGGGTAAATTCCACGGCCTCTTCCTAGCATCTGCTTCGCAGCATAGCACGCTGTGTTTCCCGGTAGGTGAGGTTGGGGTAGCACGAAAATACACTCGCCTCTGTGTACGGTTGTGAGTGATAAAAGGCATTTGCAATTGTACGCTCAGTTTCAGCAGACAGAACACAAACAAAATGTGTAATAAAGACAAGTACCTTTTGAACAACATAGGTTTAAATCAAATTCTTTAGATGTTATCAGCCGCCCATTCAGTATAAAGTACAGGTAGATCAACTCCTTTCGTTTTTGCAGCAGCGTTGTTTTCTACTTTTCTAGCTAGGAGCCTGTTCTACACGCGTTAAATTGTGGGGAGTGAAGAATTGCGACAAACGAACAGAACTAATTACTTGCGAGTGCAGCCGGTCCTGTCTCCATTTTTCGGGATCCTCATATTTTATCACACGCGCTGCCCTTCCCTCTCTCTTAGCATCTGATACATGCTAACTGACCGCGGGTAAAAACTGCTCTACTGAATTTTTGTTCTTATTAATCGTCATTGACTTTAATAAGATCACATTTTCTACTTCCACACATCCAATCACTAGATTACAGAATGACAGCGCATTCATTGTTGTCTTACCTTTCTCAGGCCTTGCAAGTATTCTCCTCCATATTGAGGAGCGCTGTGCAGGCAGCTTAGAACAGCGCTTAGCACTATCAAACACAACAGAAGCTTGATCATCACAAGAGCAATGGCTTTGTTCTCTTTCAGCGTAGCTCAGTGTAAGAATTGCATTCACGATGTGCCTGGGTATTGCGTGCAGCTGAGAATGAAAGTTACCGATAA
>Ga0126336_10000851_pt1 | contig 14264 bp, 5 predicted proteins | sample SidCmetagenome_FD_92530 | JGI IMG/M metagenome (GOLD analysis project Ga0126336, IMG submission 92530) | Coral microbial communities from El Islote,Puerto Morelos, Mexico - Siderastrea C C metagenome | ecosystem: Host-associated > Invertebrates > Cnidaria > Coral | place: El Islote,Puerto...
GATCCTTGATGCTCATTATGCAGTTTGTTGCGCAATTCAAGGTCACGTGACAGCCTTAAGCTACCACTACAGAGTGGCTATCATGTATTTTTTAATTCTACTCATGATAAGCTTTAATTTGATGTATTATAGCCTTTGCCACCTCAGGTGGTACCGATCCGCCATTTTTAGCCACTTGGCCCATGGACTAATTGAGGGGATACCAAATGAACTTTGACGAAGCTCATGACCGGTCAGTCTCATTGTCAAGGCCGAACTCCCGGACACATAGCCAAGCGTCGAAGGATACTGAAATTATTACAGTGAGAGCTTAGTATTCCTTGGCTGGATCAGAGAGACATTTCGAGTTCAGAATGGAAAACGGATGATCGGCATAGTGCACTGATGATGTGCTTTCTCTAATGGAAGTCAGACACGATCGACAAAGCCGAAGTGAACCGTACACACGAGAACGCTCAGTCTCCGCAATAAATGAAAATCCTTCAGAGTCATATGACAGCCTTGCTGAGTGTGGTATTTGTTCATACGTAGCCACTTTTTGGAGTTTCCTGCGAACTTTCAGTCCTGCGAACTTGGTATCTGTAACTTAAAGTCGATAAAATTTACATGAAGAGTAATAATGTCAGATACTGTAGTTATGAGTATCTAGCAATGGAACGTCATTCATATGCTTGAAACACTGATAAAACAAGGGATGGTTACTATTTTGACCCGCTTACCAGCTGATGTGTATTCCATGGAAAGAGATGCTAACGCAAAAATTGTCAGAATCTGTTGGTATTTAAACTGAGCAATGCATGCATTAGGCACATTTACATTCATAATTTCTTTAATTTAATCGTCAACGGACCTGATTTGCAAATGAATAACATCTGAAATGAGCAACTCAGCCATTCAATACATGACGGTATTTTTATTATGTATTTAAGCTATGCCTGATCGCTTATCTGAACTGGTGCGATAAGTATTTGCATAACCTGTTTTTGGACTTGTTCTTTTGACTGATGCAGACGACTGGACACCAGTTCTTTTCGAGTTCTTCTAAAACAAGGCAATTTATGTAAAATCATAAACATTTCAATTGCGGCTTTGCAGTCGTAACTATTAGAGGCTTTGGCTTCTTGAAGGTACCATGTAGCGCCAGCTAAATAATGAATAAACTGATAGAAACAATTGGAAATGAATAATTGATATTAGACTGTGAACAGCCCCCTTCCATCAGAGAGGAAGAGAACAAAAAAAATATCTTTGAGACGGCGAAAACCCTCTTATCGCTGACCATTCTCTGCAACCAGCTGGCCAAATTTCAGTAGCGTTTGTCATTTTCCATTCCTTATTACGATGCCATCCTCTGTAAAGGATGCAAACTGAGACGTTGAACTCGTACACTTCTCCACGCAATAACACAGTGCCTTCAGCCGAGGACTGCTTTGGAAAACACGCGAGAGAAACTTCTGTTACCCAGGGTAATGATGCCACTAAATCTTTCGAAGTTCTAGATTTAACACGCGCCTGAAACGGGGACAACTGAATCGGCGTTTTGTAATAGTTTCTATAATGGGGCGCTCTTGTTTTTGTTTTTTGTTTTGTTTTGTTTTGTTTTCTTGTCCACGGGTGAAAACAGACGTCAAAAATTGAAAGTGAAAAAAGGCCCAATAATGTTTTTTTTTTTTAACAAAAGTGATCCTTATTTGTTCTGATTATTCAACAAGGCACGCCCCCTATTCAGTTTGCAAGAGCCACGCGCCGGGCGTGCGCCACAAGGGCAGGCAACATGCATTTCAATGGACTTCGTATTGATCCTCCTGTTGAGAAAGACGTACTAACTGATAAGACAACAGTTGAAAGTGACTTCAGTTAGTTTCTTCACGCAAAATCAGCTAAAGATGCTTGATCTGCCGGGAGCACATGATCCATGACTACTACATTTCAGAAATAAGAAGAGGAATATCGGAGGAACTTTGAGCGTTTTCAGCGTCACTTTTTCGTGTCTGTTAACAGCTTTACTTTTAGAGGAAAGGGCTGTGGTAATGCCGATGCTTGGCCATGAATGAACAATGAGACCCAGGCTTCCATCACACGACTGTGCGGCATATTTAAGAACTAACAAGGTTTTAAATATTTCTATGGTCCATAAAATCCCCCAGTCTAGGGCAAACGGCCGAGGGCATTTTTGCACTTAATGAATAATTTCATCTTGTAGTTGTTTTGGTTCCTATTTTTCTTTATTATGATAATTTTTTTGGAGGGGAGGGGGGGAGAGGAGTGGGATTAGTGTGTCAGTGTTTGTTGTTTCATTCCGTTTTGTTTTTTCATTAAGTTCTTTAATTCATCTTTGGATTTTTGTTTGAGGTTTTGTCACAGACGAGAGTTTCAGCCCTCACAGAAACAACTAGGTCGTAACTGTTTTTGTACAAATGCATACACCTGCAGTGTAGTACGCATTAGCACAAATCGACAGGACGTTCGCGCAAAAATCTTCTACAACACAGTTTTTTTTTTTTCATACTTTTCGGATAATGAGTTACCTTTGTCAGAAATGCACTAAAAGCTGGGGGGTCACCGACGTCGACTTTGTTTTCGAAGTAAGGCCCGTGGAAAACTACTCCAATTTTCACAAATCGGTCCTCGGAACTTGACGGGCCTCAGTGGTTTTTCTTTGACAAATATTAAAATAATTTGCTATAGACCCACTCTTTAGTCAATTTTTTTCTAAGTGGGTTTGTTAAGTAAATAATTTGAACCGGTGTCATCCTTTCAGTTAAACTAAGCCTTTACGACGGGCTTTTGCCAGCACTGTGCAGCTAGAATAGTAGCAAAATTCGATGACGAATGGGCAGAAACTAAAGAAAAAACCAGTTAATCGATAAAGGAAGCGATCTGTCAAAAGAAAATCTGGGCTCACCGAACATTTAAGAGAGTTAAACCTATGCATAGATATTAAAATGCCTACTGGCGCTATATATCTCTACATTTCTTCAACAGCGCGCGCACTCAATGCATGGCGTGGCATGACAACGTGAATTGCGTGCGTAGTGGAGATGCGCAGAAACAATGGATATATTTTAAGCAGCGTAAGGGTCATCTCATCTCAATTCATGAGCGCCAAGGCAAAGTGGGAAACGTCAGAATCCCTTGACATTTGTAAACTGAGCAAAGCGTGGGTTAGGCCTTAATTGCCGACTGCTAACTGATACTTTTCTAGAGTGTAGAGCTAATTTGGTAAATGTACATGGAAATGAGCAATATGACCACTCAATACATAACAGTAAGGTTAACGCCTGATCGCCCCGCTGCATCAATCATTGCGAGAAGTATTTGTAAAACGTGTTCAAGGGCACGTTGCCTTTTGACTACAATGTAGACGTTCCAGTTCCTTTCGAATTCTTTCGAAACACGACAAATTATATCAAATCATAAACAATTCTGTGGCGGCTTAATTCATACATTTGCAGTTGAGGTTAAGAGAACGAAATTATTAATGAGAGGTCTCAGTTGACTCCTCGTGGGTGGAAATGAATAAAGTGATGGAAACAATTTAGAAATAAATAATCGATGTTAAACTCAGTATTAGGGTTGCTTGTGAACAGGTTCCTTAGAGAGGAAAAGGACACAAAAAAAATTGATTAGAGAAGCGAGCAAAGTGAGGACTGGGGAGAGGAACGGGGCGGCGGGAGCCTTTCCTTTCCTCCTCCCCAGTCCTCACTCGGCCCTCTTTGATTGCAAAATGCAAAGGGAACACCTGTTTCTGTTAATCAGGTTGATAATTTTAACTTGTGGTCAAGAAATGACCAGCTCTCAGACGTTTTGATTGACTCAGTTGGTAAAGCACTGCATCGCTAACCACAGACATGTGGCTTCATGTGCTGAATCAGTTTGAAGCCTGATTTTTTTCCAAATTAACTTTCTTTTGCCAACCGCTTAAGTTGCGAAATAACCGTGTGAGGGTGTTCCATGTTTAAGTACTTTATCCGCAGTTTCCATAGCAGCCTCCTGCGCAACCGCTTTTAAGGGTTTTGTATTTCCCTTCTCCCCACAAACACCTACTTGCTTGTTTGTGGGGAGAAGGGTTATACCACACCCCTAAAAAAATACCAAGGTCCAAAGAAATTATTGGTTGTTAAGAGCTGCGTGGTATCTGAAAAAACGACAGCGTGGGAGGCTATTCACATAGTTGATATTTCATGTATTTCGCTTCCATCTATTCATCTTTTACGGGTATACCAGCACCCTGTTAACTTGATAGCTTAGTTGGTAGGGCACTTCACTGTATCGCATAATCATGGCTTCGTGTAGCACCTAGAATCTAAATAGTCATTTTCATCCAATGTTAATGCGCGGTAATTTTCATATTTATTACGTAATCCTCTGGGGGATGTTATGAAACTTTCACTTCGAATCCATTTCAACACAAAAAACTTTATTTTTTCAGGCTTCCTTTTCGCAATTGCGAAAGTTGCGAACATAACTGCGAGGATCTCCCATGTATGAAATTAAATGTTTCATCGGCAGTTCAGATATATGCTATTTCACATATTGCACCAGCATTCAAGTTATCAACGAAAAATTCAAATTCACAGAAACATTGATAGGGAAGTTTCAAAAAGGTGCGCTGACAAACAGTTTCGTGTTAATGAAATAGCCAAAGATAAAGTACATACATGCAAACCAACAAATTTTCAACATTCACGACTAATAATAAAAAGGATTTGATATATATCGAATATGAATTCAAAGAAGTTTGCCCCCTTTTCGAAGAGGACAAATTTACAATTTACTAAATTAAAACAATGACTAACATCGTTTCGGAAGGTTTTTGCAGCCAGATGTCATAATTGTGAAAAACAATCAAAGAGGAAAGTAAAACGGTAGCTTAAGATGTATAGCGAATTAAGGATCAATTATTAGACACATCAATACATGTTAAATTAAACACCCGTTTTATGGTTTCGGCTGCCGCTGTTGATCAGGCGTTGATGAGCTGTTTTAGAAGATCTCCAAAGAAAGAATTAACTTCCTTAATTATTTGGAAATATTATAATCTTAGATCTGTTTGCAGCTAAAAACCAGCTAAAAATACAGCCTTTTTGTTTTTAAGGCTCTTAAGACTAACGTCTTTTAACTCCCTCACAGAAATATTACATCTTTAGGTCTGTTTGCAAATAAATAACTATGAAATTCTCTTGATGAATCGACTCAAAGGGAAAGAGCCAATGAAGCTAAAAATACTGATTTCCTTCTTGTAAAGACTTTCAATTGTTAAGTTTTCTTTCCTTCCTGACTGAATTGTCTCAAAGCATTTTATTGGCTATTCATCAAAACCATACCTCAGTTTTTAACCGCAGGTTAGCGGCAGACTGCAGCTAGACTGAATTTGTCTCCGTTCGATTCGTTATCAAACTCGACTTTACGTCTTAGGTTTATGTAGTGGGGCCTGAGATAAATGGTATTCCGTTTACTTCTTGAAAAGTGTAGGAGAAAACCTTTTATGAGTGAACGGGATATTCTGTTTCCAAAGTGCAGCCTCGCCTGATCGATTTCGGTGCACTAAGGAGATTACGTAAGTAACTAGTAAATAAGCAAGTAAAATCTTTGTTAAACGTAAATGCTATAATACAGGTAATAACAAACATGCACAAAAATAACTTTAAAAACTTATTGAGCGAATGATCGATAGATAAGTAGTAAAAAGTAGCCATTAGTAACTTTGAAAAGAAAGACATTATTCTAAGAAAAGCCTGCAGCTATCAAAGTTGTCGATCCTCTATGAGTTTTGACAGGTCTCTGGATCTAAAGTTTTTAACACCCTGAATTCAGTTAAATCATCTTATGACAGGCAGACCCAAAATTGAATTATTGAAAAGAAGCACTTCTATGAGGTTTTTTTTTGTTGTTGTTTTGTTTTGTACAGCATTCTGATTCGTCGTATTCGTATTTAAAAGTATATTAAAAAGCAACTAGCATCATAGGAAAAAAAGGTCGTAAAAAGTTCGAATGAACGCTTAGCCCTCGGGCGTACAAGGGGGGGAAGGGGGAGGGGTTGGATGCCACCCCCCATAAGGTTTTTCTTGAATTTTTCGAAGACGAATTATTAACTAGACCTGCCGTTTTCAGTAGCTGTGTGCATATCCCTTAGACAGATTTGGCTCAAGTTTGGTGAGAATCGGTTGCTATGGTTACGAAATATGACGTCATAAGTGGCAGGTGGTCAAGCCATTTTTGAAGAAAAATGCGTGGTTTTACCCTGTTTAGGTGAAAAATGCAAAAACGTCAACAAAAAGCAGCAAAATGTTTGATTTTGTCATATTCTACATGTCCAGCATTAAAAATGTCCAATTTTTAACGTTTTTTGACAATTTCTAATTTTCGGTAAAATCCAAAATGGTGGCCATCTTGGATGACGTCACAGGCCCCAGGCAGCGTGGCAACCCATAATATGTACCTCATCATGTAGAGCGCATCACAGGCTGTCTACTAAAGGTAAAATCTTTTTTAAATATTGTAATGTTACGAAAACCCAATGGGGGCTCCATTGACCCCCCCCCCCCTTGTACGACGGTGGGGGTGACGTTTCTTGTACGTCCGAGGGTTAAACGATATTACGTGATACAATACTCTCAACGAGATTGACTGGTGGAGAAAAAGTGGTAACAGTTTTACTGAGAATAGAATAAAATTTTGATTTCTGCTCATTTTTCTGGCTTTTGTTTTTTTAGGTGGTACACCCGCTCCATTGCAGCTGTTAAATATGGGGATGTTATCATTATGTTTCATTTTCATGCTTATTGTCTACGCCCCGTTAATTAGACAAGGATTAGGAAGATCTCTAGGTAAGAACGGTTTCGCGACTCAGTAAAAGCAGTAAATTACAAACGTTTGCCTTTTGATTCTTTAACCTTAGTTTGTAAAGACAATAGGAGGAGGACGAGGACGAGGACGAGGAGGAGAAGGAGGAGGAGGAGGAGGAGGAGGAGAAGGAGAAGGAGGACGAGGAGGAGGACGAGGAGGACGAGGACGAGGAGGAGGAGGAGAAGGAGGAGGAGGAGGACGAGGAGGAGGAGGAGGAGGACGAGGACGAGGACGAGTAGGAGGACGAGGAGGAGGAGGAGGAGGACGAGGAGGAGGAGGAGTGGAGCGAATTCCCTCCTGCCCTCCTGCCCTCTTAATGATAGCTAGACTACAGGCAAGAATATTTTGTACCTTTTGTAGCCGGACAAAGATGAAAACCACGCATTTCGATTCAAAAATGGCTTAATCCCTTTGACGTCATATTTGGTAACCATAGACACTAGTTTTCCCCAAACTTTGCCAAAATGTGTCCGACGTAAAAGCGTACCGCTGCTGAAAATGCTAGGTGCTGATTAAGAATCCTTTTCAAAATATTGATTTAAAAACGATTCCACAGCTTGCTCGAAAGTTTCATTCAGGTTGATTTAGAGGATTATCAAAGAGAGTGTTTTGTAAGCTAGTAAAGTCAGGTAAAGTATTTACTTTTTGAATCAAGTTTCAATTAAATTGCTTTGTCTCCTCTATATTTTAGATTTCTGTTAGCAGAGACTTATAATATGCATTAGACTTAGCAAACTCATCTAGATAACTAAGCGGGTTCCTAATTACGCGACGTCGTTTTGCTACTCAGCCTGCTCGCGTGATATGTTCGTACGTGTACGTACACGCAGGAACCTTAAATTTATGCCCGATTTACCTTCTTCTTATTTTCATCTTATACGTTTTGGAATTAAGGATAGAACGCACGCAGTCTTCCTTTGATTCCTATATCAGAATAAGTTTTCATTTCGATCAATTCATGCTTTTTTTGTTACCAGGTCCTTGTCAGCCATTCAAGGCAAGCCAAACGGAGCTTTGCTCTGAGTTCCAAACGTTTGCGTCAGACGATGCCAATGACCATACCTGTAATTCCCACCGCGCATCCTGTAATTATGTGAACAACACACGCGGTCCTCTAAGCAGGAAGGACTATCTTTGGGGATATTGTTATTGCGATGAGCTCTGTAAACTGGTTGGTGATTGTTGCGTGGATTATGACGAGTGGTAAGTCTTTATTAACTGCACAAACCACATTTAACTACAAATATAAAATACAAATATCTTATTATCCACTCCCCTCAGGGATCTTCAGGGATAATTTACAACACCGCGTGGAGGACTTTGCCAGACTGCTTGTGGCGCAGTTTACAATTTAGTGCCGCGCGCAGTTTACAGTTAGTGGAGTAATGAGTTGTGAATGCCCCCTAATGTGAATGTGAATTTTGAGATAGACACCAGGGGTGGTCACTGCCAGAGATTTGTTATGTCCCTAGTGGTTCTTTTACGTCCCACAGAGTCAATTATGAGTGAAAGTACTGTGAGATGGTGCCTACGGTTTTTCGTCCTTATCCGAGAAGACTAGAAGGTCCAACCATTTGCAGATGTCAGAGCAAAGGCAGCACTTTCTCCTCAGTTAAATACCCTGAGCGTTGGTCCGGCCGGAAATCGAACTCGGGCCTACCGCTCCACAGTCCGCAGCTGCAGTCCGGTACCCAATCAATTGAGCTAACTAGATAGCGGTTTACGGTTTTTTTCTCACAGAGAACTAAATGACCGCGGTCTCGACCTCAGTGAGCAGAACAGTGGTTTATTTTCTATGCAATGACACCTGTCAGAATTCCATTTTTACTCGTTGTAATTGACAGAACATCGCGGCCGGCACATAAGCCGACTTGCAAGCACGTACAATCGCCTCCCGGAGTACGCCAGACAAATTTAGAACACGGTTGCATGCTAAACTAACTTTGATTGAAGCTCCGCTCTCTTTTCTCTGCATCCTCTTATAGAAAGTGAATTGAAGTTTATCTCCCTTGTCTCCTTAGGGAATCCACACGCTAAAGAAGTATGTTCTACGAGTCAGTCACCTTTTGATCTTAGGGATTGTTCAGCCTTTTTTGCCTTGTCAGGAACGAAACTCTTCGTGTCTGGTTAAGACTGTCTAGTTAAGACTGTACTTTCTATAGCTTAGTATACGAAACATTATTGTCATATGGGCCTAGGATAACAAGCAAATAACATAAGTCATCAATTTATTAACCCTATTTATACCAGGAGGAAGAAAACTGCCAGTACGAAATTTGAACGTTTATACCTTTTATTATATAATACGAAAACTAAGGAGACTAAACTTAGATAATTTCCCCTCAAACTTAAGGTTACTGTAAACCTTTGCGGGTGTCTTCCGGCAAATCTTCTCTACGTGCGTTGTTTTTCAATAAATCCTCCCAAAATATACATCACTGTAAAGCTTATAAAATGCAGAATCCGAAATAGTACTTTTTTAAGACCTTTTTTTGTATATGTAAGAGCACGCAAGCCATCAAACGCAAAACTGACTGAGTTCGCCAAAGCGAATTACACGCCTTCGCGTTATCGCGGACATCTAAATAAACTGCACTATATCAATCAGGATATGATAGGCTAACAAAGTGTGTGAGGCTTTTTCGTTACTTTCATTGGCTCCCGAGAAAATCTGTTGTAAAGTTAGACAGTTGAAATATTTTTGATGGTCATCACGCGCCGGGACATTACAATAAAATATTGAGAATGTCGTAAAAGCCTCACACACTTTGGCGCGCGCGTTGATGTGTGTCGAACACTTGGGCCAAGTTTCGTACAAATCTGATAAATTCAGATACCCCAATAATTCGTTTGAATTGAGGGAATACGCAAAAAAACAAACTCGAGTATTAGGCACCGAAAGATTTCGACATTTTTCGCACCTCATTAAAGCAGTTGTCAGCGTGGTTATGCCGCCGACCAATAGAACACTACTCAGGAACCGCCTAATGAGTGTCTCCACAAAGCGGTCTATGAAATTCGCGGGAAAAGGAAAGCCAGAGTAAAAAATATATATTTTTTTTGGACTCGGCTTTTTTTATCATAACACTAAATCACCAGAATCCTGGTCTCTTGGATCGACAAGAGAACGAAACATAAAAGCGAGCATACTCAAGAACATAGCGCTAATAATCTTCTATGCGTCAAGTGATTAGACTGAATTCGCTGGGTGACTAACGAGGTTCTTCAATGCACACTTTTATAAATGAGTTTGATGTGAGTTACCGCAAACGTTCGGTTAAAAGAAACAACACTTTCTATTTTGGTGAAGAGACAGTTTCCATAGCTTTTGGCTCCGAAAAAGCCTGCTTAACGCGCGCTAACAATTCTAACGGCATTAAACCAGCTTAAAACACATAAACACGTTCGTTGAGAGAGACATCAGGGCTTAAAAGTCGGGAGAAAATTTCGGTTTTATAAGCACGAACACATCCTTCCACAACACGCTTTATTTTCTGCAGCAGACCGACGACGAGCGCGTCTCATCAACGACTGCAGTCTGCGTACCGAGCGCCGTGAAAACGAAATGTGATCACGATGGACCCGTTAGACAAATTCTAATTTTTGATTTCACTATTCGTCATTTCATCGTTTCGCCATTTCGCCAAACTACTGGGAATGCGACGTAAACAAAATATGCACTTATGCAAATTTTCTGTAAATCGAGATCCCGAATGAATATTCCCCGCGAAAAATGTCAACAGGCCGCTGGACACCTAGTGAGAATTATTGGATCATGACACCTTTAGGTATTCATTAACTGGGCTTCCAAATCATTCTTTTTGGTATATCTCGCGTTCTTTTAATGATTTTGAGAAAATTTTTTCGGCAATTTCAACTTCAGTACTTTATCTAATCAAAGTGCGAAAAAGTAAAATTTTGAAAAACCTGACCCGTGATCGTTTAATTGAGAACAGTCTGGTTTAGGAAGTCCTTGTTCATTGCAACTGTATTTTGACAGGCAATGCATTTTCAGAATTGCATATTTTTGCTCTTTTTGCTTAGAAATAATGACTTTCCTGGAGTAACTTTGGCATTTTTAGATCATTCTGTTTTCTATTGATTTTGATTACTTCTTGGTCAATTTTGATGCGATTCGGGAGTCTTGGGTCTGAATTATAAACAGAGTTTAATTACCCCGACATATAAATAATATAATATAATATAATATAATATAATATAATATATAAAAATAATATATATTTAGTGGCATTTTACATAGTCTATGAGCCTATGGCGTTAAGCCTATTTACAGTAATGAGTGATTTGCTTTAAGACAGAGTTCTCTATTCTTAGACGGAGTATTTGTGTATTCCCAGAAAACTAGAAACCTGAAGTGTCATGCACACTGAAGGCGATTACAGACCAGCTGCCAGGCAAGCCTCATTCTCGTTCCCAGAGCCCGCGTCCCCCTAGACCAGCACGCGGGCTCTGGGAACGAGAATGGGCAAGCCTAGTGTAAAGAGTCCGTTGGGGTAGTACTGGGGACCAGACTACAACTTTGGGGACACTCAAACTCGGCACATTGTTAACTGCAATGTCAGAATTTCATAAAACCAAAATATCACCTCCACAAATTTAACAGATCACATTAAGCTTGAATTTTTTTCAAAGGAAGTTCCGTCCAAAATAAAACAAAGATGTTTGCTGAGAAGACACCACGATGTTGCAAATTAAGACAGAAAAAAAAGTATATGACTTGTGTAAATATATTCTATGCATAACGATATAATAGACAATTTTTTCGTTCTTTGTTTGTTGTTGTTTTTTTCGATAAAGGTATTCACATAGTACTCCAGCTCAGAAAGCCAAGCCAGAGCAAACCTGTAGAAGGAACCCATCAAGCAAAAGGGACCAAATAGGAGGATACATCATGGTTGCTAACTGTCCGTCATCTTGGGACGATGCTTTAACTGTGCAGAAGTGTATATCTGCTAATTACTCCGCTGACCCTGCCACTGCTTTGCCAGTTCTCGACATAACAGAAAATGTAACGTATGCTAACCTGTACTGCGCCATGTGCCATAACAAGTCACGTGATCTCCACCACTGGAGTCTAAAAATTCAGGTAAGACCAGGAAACAGCATCTCATTGCATGACATACAGAATGCCGACGTCATATGGGAGGCTATTCCAGTTGGAGATGTAATTCCAGATAAATGCATCCTAACACCACCAGAGGCCAATACAGAACCTGGAACCAAGAGCAAACGGCTCTGCCGCGCTTATGCAAATAGTATCACTGTGGAGGAAGACGATGTACAGAGGTTTGGAAAACACTTTAAAAACCCTCATTGTGCCAACATTTCTGGTCAAGATCTTTTGCTCAACCGATCTGCTGCTTGTTGGAAAAATGGCCGTTTTCCTCCTAGGTTACCCACTATGCTGTTCGTCTTCTCGGTTCATGGTAAAAATTCTGTTAGACACAGAGAGGAAACTGTACGACTTGAGGTTAGCTGTCCGAGAAGAGAGATATACGATCCTTTCAAAGGAAGATGTCTGCCCGTCCACTCCGGTTTTCACAGTCAATATGCCAACAAAACACAGCTGTGTAGAGGTCTTAGCTTTTCATCCAACGAGTTTCTTCTCTTAATAAATAATTCTGCTTTTATTATTCCTCACCAAAAGGTTTACAGCAACGACAGCTATATCCTGGTAAACCACACCTTGATCCTTTGCTCGAATTTTTCACGTAATTACAATAAAACAGTTACAAAAGCCGGAAAAGATAAACCGCCAATGAGCAAGTCGCTTACGCTACGCATTATCACTTATGTCGGATTCTCGCTGTCAATCATTTCCCTTTTGTTCCTGTTGGTGACGTACATTTTGTTTACTGAACTGCGCACCTACCCTGGTAAAATGGTGATGCACCTGTCATGCGCAATGATAGCCATGCAGTCCGTGTATTTTGCTTCAGACCCGGATGTTGTTTCCTCTGCAGTCTGTGCTGTAATGGGAGCCTTACTGCATTATTTCATCCTGGCAGTTTTTTTGTGGATGGGTGCTTTCGCTCTCAACACACTCAAAACCTTTACAAACCCAAGTAAGTAATGAAGCTTGGCCTTAACTTTAACTCTTCTTCACAGTTAATCCTTCTTTAACAAGGACGCCTTCGGGATTAGTACCAACCGTCCGTTTTTGAGGAGTTCTCAGGGACCCCGGTTTTTCGTAGCTACTGAATACTTTACAGGGTCCAAAAACTATTTTATGTACACAATATTCCTCAACTATTTTGCACTAGTTACTACCTTATTCTTACTAATCATTTCAGCGTTCTCAATTTCGCTAATTATATTCGACAGTTGTATTTCGCAAGTATTAATTTTCGCGAAAAAGAAAACAAAAGCGTATTTAATTATACGAAGTTGCTCTTAGGAGCAAGAGCGCCAGTCGAAAACAAGACCATTAAAAAAGATACATTTTCATGGACAGAAAGTAACAGTTTTATTTCAGAACAATTCATGCACTGCTTTCTTATATAATAAGATATTGCACTCTCGTTTTTTCGCGAGAATCAATTTTCGCAAAATTAGTAAGAATAAGGTACCACTGATAAAAAAAATATATATTTTCGCACGGAAACTTGAGAAACGGGGGTCACGCTAAAGAGAACAATTTGACACCAGTAATTGTAGGACAGTTAATCGTACGATAAACTACACTTTCTTCCAAGGTCGTTAATGCAATTTTTAACAAAAAAAGGCTTAAAGGAAACCTTCAGCGTTACAAAGAACGCAGGTCGTCCAACTTGTTCTCCTAGCTGAAATGAACGTACTCCTGTGAACATACCGTGTGGCACTAAATTTTTGCGGGAGTTTAATTTTGCGGATTGGCGATTTTTTGTGTTTTGCAGGAACTAATTTTTGCGTTTGGAAGAGACTAGTTTTTCTTGCTGGGAATTAATTTTTGCGATTTTCTGAAAGTCGCATTCAAATGGCACTGATAAAATTTTATTTTTTATTTGAGTACATGCAATCGAAATACAGATAAAACAACATGGGGATGTGAGACAGATCAATCGATGTCACTCTATTACACTACAATGGATCGACAATAACTAGAGTACCACTTGATGTATTATTATACACCGAGTTATCTATGGCATTTTCTCTTTCAAACCAGTATTTTTGTATATAATTTCTACAGTGGAGTAAATTTTTGCGGAAAAAATTTGCAGTAATTTTATTTTGTGGGAACTTATTTTTGTGGATCGCGAAAAAACCCGCAAAAATTAGACTCCGCAAAAATTTAGTACCACACGGTATTTTACATCTTCACTTCAAATTTTAGCTAATTTATGTAGTTAGGGGTTTGGAGGGGGGGGGGGGGGGGGGGTTTTAATTTTTTTTTTTTTTTCCATTTTTTTTTTAAA
>Ga0126336_10000852_pt1 | contig 14259 bp, 6 predicted proteins | sample SidCmetagenome_FD_92530 | JGI IMG/M metagenome (GOLD analysis project Ga0126336, IMG submission 92530) | Coral microbial communities from El Islote,Puerto Morelos, Mexico - Siderastrea C C metagenome | ecosystem: Host-associated > Invertebrates > Cnidaria > Coral | place: El Islote,Puerto...
AATTGGCGGGGGTGAGCCCCAGGTTTTCCCTTTTTGGTCTGAATAAGGGGAGGTTTCACCTTCCTTCCCCCAGGCTCCCCCCCCCCCCACCTCCTCCATAATCAGAAAATTTAAAAATGTAAATTACTCGTTATTTAATTAAGGGAGTACAACATGACTTCGTATTTAAACATTTACAGAATTCAAAGTCCAGTGGTACCTCTGGTTGAACTGATTTTTTTAAGATCCTTGTCTATGTAGCTACTAAATTTCAGTTCAAAATTAAAGAATATACGTACATTAAACGAGAAAAACCTGTAGTCAACATGTCAATCACATAAATCTGTCAATACCCCTCAAGTAATTTTGGCAGCTGTCCGCATTCTACTTCCGTTGGAGTCTGAAACACCATTCAACGTATTCGTTTTTGGCCACGTGCGTGCTATGTAACTCAACATGGATTTTCATTTCCCTTAAACTGATGATGACGTCTGAACTATCGAAACACGTCTGTTAAATTAGAAAAAAAAATTCGCAAGGGCGGAGTTGGATCAAGTTGAAACTCTAGTATGAAGAAAATCATCGTCATATATACATGAAGGTTCTTTAGATATTGTCGTCATCCTTTACTTTAAAGGGAACCTCCACTGTTATACCCATTTGACATTAAATTGTTGGGAACAAAAGTCCAAATTCCATTGTTTTTTGTATTGAGTGGAAAGGAAGTTTTAGTAAACGCAAAGTTGCACGTAAGTATCATCTATGTATGTGGCATTTATTTTAATTTGTATGCAACAATATGAGCAACCCTATCACGTCATATAAACACAGTGACAGCGCGCAGGAATTTCGAAAACGAAAAATAGGGGACTGACGTAAATAATTATATCCAACTTGTAGTGCACTAAGACTTTCTTTCCACTAGATAACTTAAAGAATTGGAATTGAGACTTTATTTCAACTAATTTACGTCAATTTGTCACAACAGTGAATGTTCCCTTTAAGTTTAATAGTCCTTCCTGATTTGCAAGCTGAAAATTTCCAAGTTGTCATCGAATTATATGACATACGCTTGTAATTCATACAGTTCATTCAAATGACTAAAGAAAAACAAATCTGACACAAAGCTTTGTGGCATTTAAGAAGTTTATCCATGGACAGTGATTTCTCTTTACAGACAAAGATACAGTCCTGCAGTTTGAGAGAATTCCAAGTGTCTGTTTATCTTACTTTCACTCCTGGTTTCTGGCATTTTTTGACTATCAATGTCTTTGTGTTTGAGTCTTTGTAAGCTCCAAGCAAGTTAATTGAAAGGTAAAAATGAGGCATCATTGATTTGCATAGTTAACTACAGATCTCTAGTTGCTACCTTGCCAAAAAAAGTTAATAAATAAAAAAAAAGAAAGAAATAAAAAAACCCAGCTTTAAGATCAGGTTCTGACTATTCATCCATTTTTCAGAGCCTTCCAAGTCATAGGGACCCTTTACCTCCTCACATCCTTTACTACAATAATAACAACTGCACACAAAGACAGGGGTCGCATGTAGCTAAGGAAATTGCCGATTGATGAATGTGCCACACTATTGACTTGGAAGTTGATGGATGTGCCACACGGTTGAGTTTAAAGTTAATGTACCGTGCCTTTAAAACCTTCGATAATTCTTGTAAGCTGTAATAGCAAGACCTTCATGTCTACACCCATGTTCTGTGGCAAATGTACTAAATTTGCAGGTTAGGTTAGTAGAATGTTTTGGTCGATGATTGTAAAGGTTGTGTGTGTTGCTATGACTTGCTGCTTTGCTGATAGAAGTATCAATTCTGCCAGCTCTATGTCGGTAGAAACTGACTGATTTCTGGTATCTTGCTCTATTAGCTTCACCAGGAGCCCATGTTGATTTCTGTGTAAACTTTCAGTAGATCATAGTATTTAAGTATTTCTTGTCGAAAAGATCAGGAGTAGGTGACCTATTTATCCTATCATTTGTCTGTACATTTTAAACGGACGTTCTAAATATGTGAGCAGCCCTTTTTTGAAATTAAAATGGAAATTCCATTTTTTTTTAAATTTAAGAGAATGAAGATTATTTTTTAATTGTTACTTTATTACTGTTGTGAAAATCAACTTTCTAATTGGTCGTAAAAAAAAAAACACAAAGAAACAAAAGACCACATTTTTTCCCCCTTGACATAGAATCAATCTCGGGTCATCTCCTTTGCGAGCGATTGCACTTCCTCTGAGCTACGGTGACGTCGGTGGCAAGTGGCAGATTAATTTTGATATTTATATCTCTTCACGTGAGAAAAGCGACTCGATCGACATTAACACCGTTTTTTTCTTGAGAACATGTGTTCGGGCCGCCGCAAAAACCTTTACTGTGGACAGTTATGTTATTGTTATGATTAACGTTGGGACTGCGGCCAAATGCGGCCAAATGTTGCGAATTCAAGCGATATATACTTCGACTTGATTCGATGTTACGACGTTACGATGTTAGGTGCGTAAAGAAACTTAAGACTAAGCGGTGGGAATTTCTACAAGCATTCTCTGTGTTCCGGAGGATTTTATTGCACGCTATTATGGATAAATCGGCTGAAGGCGGATTAAAGAATATAAGCGGAGAAAACATATGCAATGACGGTGTGAAAAAAAACCTCAGCAAAACAGGGAACAGTTGCAAAATTCCCACTTAATGTTAAGTTTCTTTTTGCATCCGGGGCCAGTTTCGTAGATCAGTGCTTATTTATCAGCATACCATATAACGGACGAAGTTACAAATGCATCCATGAAAACATCACGTTACCACATTTGCTAGATCAGACTAGAGGCTGAAAACGCAAGAAGTTCTCTAAAAATCTGACAATTTCAGATGAAGAACTCTTTGCTTAGCAATTTAAATAAATACAGAAATACAGGTATAAGTTCCGGGGAAGGTTCAGGATTATTTTTATTTAGTTGGGTTCGTCACATTACTGGAGATCATTTCGGGTCGATACCGACTAGGCACGTAGTAACTTTTTTTTTGTCATCCCACAAGTGATATTATTCTTATAATACGAACATGAAGCTGTTTCCTGCGGTCATCTTAATCTTTGCAGATGTGGTTGGTGAGTATGAGGTTTTTAAATTATATTAATTTTGACGTTCGCTTTAATATCTTAAAGCCTACCTGTCTTAGTACGTTTCCGGGTGAATATGCAGCTAGGTACTTATTTAGGTAACATAAGTACAAAGGTTTAGGTAGATGCGTAGGTTGAGGTAAGTACGATGGTTGTTAGGTGAGAAGGTAGGCAGTTAGATGGTATGTAGTAGGCAAGTGGGTGATAGGTAGGTAGGTAGGTAGGCAGGCAGGTAGGTAGGTAGGTAGGTAGGTAGGTAGGCAGGCAGGTGGGTAGGTAGGTAGGTAGGTGGGTAGGTAGGTAGGTAGGTAGGTAGGTAGGCAGGCAGGTAGGTAGGCAGGTGGGTAGGTATGTCTGTTTTAGAAATGAAGCTGTAGTTAGTGTAGCAGGTCGGTAAGTAGGTAGTTAGGCTGGTACGTAGGAATTTGAACACAATATAAAACAAACTGGTTCAGGCTGTTTTAATCTTATTTATCCAGAAAGACGGTGAAGTATGATCGTTCTGGTGAGTGTAGTCCTGAGAAGGACTGTTTGTGGTGACACTGACTGACTTTTCGACAACCTGAGCGGAAGTCATGATCAGAGTCAAGTGAACTGTGAGTCGTCAGTAGATGTTACTGAACCTTTGTTTTTCTTCTACTTACTTTTAGTACAAAGGCAAGCACTATCAACAGTTACATGGAACAGCTATGGGCACACCGGTTGTCGTTATTGTAGCAGAAATCGCTATGCAAAACATACTTACAACTTAAGAACGAACACTACCACTCTGGCTGCGCAACGTTGACGATACCTCCACAGCTGTACACAAACACGAAATCGGCGACTTTCACCAAGACTTCAATAGACAAGAACGTTGACATACAGTTCACTAAGGAGATCGAGGAAAATGGTAAAATACCTTTTTAGACTGCTTAGTTACGCGTGACAATAGCAAACTACAGACGACAATTTACAGATACCCGACGCATACCGACAGGCTACTCGACCAATCATCTAACTACCCTATTTCTCACAAAGCAACGAATGCAACTATACCTAATATCAAATGGACTTCTGAAACTATAGCGCGAATCCTACAACCCTACAACATCCGTTTTGCTCACAAACCTATCGCTACTTTGCGACAGCTGTTGACCAAAGTTAACGACAAAGACGAGCCAAGTGACGGACAGGGAGCAGTCTGTAAGATCAAATGCTGCGACTGCCAGGCAACATATATTGCTGAGACTGGCAGAAATTTGAACATACGACTGACTCAACACAAACGAGCTACTAGAAATGGTGATATGAACAATCACATTGTTGAGCACGATTTACAAACAAACCACAGAATTGACTGGGACTCTGCTAAATGCGTTACCTACAGAGCGGACCTACTATCAACGAATCACCCTTGAAAGTTGGTTTACTAACTTGTAAACACCACTGAACTGTTGCCAACAACTACCTGTACTTTACAAACGACTGATTGACAGCACTAACAAGACAGACGATCAATAGACAAACCGACTAATTTTACCAACCAAAGACCGACGTACACCTGACTAACGAAAGGCGGAACGAAAAGCACTAATCACGTTTTATAGTCTTCACATGCAGCCAATAACATCACGGCTTAACAGATGGATGATCAATAACGTGAGTTTGTCGACCAATCAGGAGGACCACGCATTCACGCGATGGTGACTTCCACTCAGGTTATCGAAATGTCAGTCAGTGTCATCACAAACAGTCCTTCTCAGGACTACACTCACCCGGACGATCATACTTTACCGACTTATGATATGATGACTAATCTGCGTAGTTCAAACCATTTACAGTATCCAAAAATAATGTGATAAAAGTAGTATACCAAAAGCCTTACTATACACTTCTATTACACAGTTGGAAATCCGACACAGTGTTATTCTTGTATTGGACATGACGCAGCCACTTGCTCCGCCAATCAGCGGAACCAGACTTGTGCTTTAAGCCAGGATTCCCTTGGCACAACTCACTGTACTTCTGTGGCAATCAAATACGGAGGGTTCTCTATCTTTGATGGTGATACCAGCTTTTTTCGAGGATGCTTTAACTGCGAAGGTAAGTTGACTTTTTTGACGGTTGACCCAAGACTTTAATGACACAAAGAAAATTTACATTGGCTGTAAACTGTTTCTAACGGCTAACAATCTGATCTGCCTGCACCGCTGCAAACATCCACATTGAGCTGTCTACTCATGTTACCTCTCACTCGATGCTTTTTATGCACCAAATGGAAGATACCACCCAGTGTATACATAGGTAGACACGGTAGGCTTGCTCACCATCAGCGGATCTCCTAAGGAATACCTCATTTAAGTTATATTTAGCAATTTTAGGAGTATGGTCCAATCTAATCCTGAACTTCAACTTTTTGAGTGCTTTCATAATACAGCGAGGTAAAAAATGGAAAAAATAAATAAAAACAAATGGCACTGATCCTATCCTCAACTTCAACTTTTTAAAGTTGATTGAAAATACAGGGAAGTAAAAACGTTAAAAAAATAGCGGTGATGGTGAATAAGAATAAAAAATTCGCAGAGAAGGCTAAAGGAAGCGATCCCTTTGAGACGCTTACGAATTGTTGGGCCACAGAATGAGTCACAACAAGGTTCGATAAAATACCTTTAGGACAGAGGCACGAACTGTAGGGACGCTTCAAATGGTACAAACAAAGGCTTTATCCTGACAATGATGTGTTTCCCCTAAGTAAAACATTCCTTTTCTTTTGTTCCAGATAAAAAGCGGCTTGTTTTTGCTCTTGCTGGCTACCTAATATGGACAAAAGCGGAGCTTGCGCTGCAATGTGAGATCGAGTGTTGCAACAGCAGCCACTGTAACACTCAGGATGTGAAGCTGACACGAAACGCAATTATTGTGTTTCCAAAAGACGGCAATTAATGTCAAACTTTAATGATGATTCGACTGTTATGAAGTGGCATGTAACCGCGACGTAGAGCGCGGTAATGTATAATGCAGAGCATAATTATGCCTATTTACAATAGTTTGGACTAATAGGTCAAACCCGTGTTAAATTGTTTGCTCTTTCTCAACCAATAAATTGGGTAGCTATGCGGAAAAAAATAGGGTTGGCGCAGTTTTTGTTTCTTAATTATAATTTCCATCCTCTGAATAAAAGGCACCGGTCTTTTATTTGGTTTAATTTCCCTTGGCTTTGTTAGGTGTGTGTGTTTTTTGGTACAGATCGTGTTCATTCAACTTTCTGCCGGAAGCTGTGAATGGTACTTACGCGTCATGTGATTGATGTGACGAGAAAACGACAACCAATCATCGTGTTGGAATATATTCGCTGTCCCCTTGACAAGTTTTTTTTCAAAGATTATTCCTCTTGTTCTTCCAACGTCCCTCTTAGGTTAACACATCGGCATAGAAAAAGGTTAAATTTAATCTTCTAACATTTTTTGTTTGTTTGCTTTTTGCTTTGTTGTTTTTTCTTTTTGACAGCCTCTGGTCCAGAAGCTTGTGGAGAATGTCTTGAACACGATGCAGCTACTTGCAGTGAAAGTACCTATTCTTGCGCTACCCCCTCTTGTTATGCACTTGGCAAGACTCACTGTGGCACGGCAGTTATAAAAGGCCAGGACGATACATTTGCATACGTCAAGAGTGTATTTTTTAAACGATGCATCAGCTGTGCAGGTAGGTACACTTTCACTTAAAGAGAAAAGAAACGTACAGGTAGAGACTTTCGCTCCAATTTCAAGTCTACGTCACTTATTACTTGACCTTATGAGTTATGGCACTTCTGGGAACCTGTCACTTCATCCAGCATGGTAGCCAATATGGTCGCCATCTTCTGACGTCATTTCTCGATACCATAGCAACCGATTCCTACCAAACTTTTACGTCTAAAGAATATGCGTTCAGCTACAGAAAACAGCAGTTGTTGATTTAAAAAAACCTTCTCGATAAAATATTGAAGAAAAACTTCTAGCGGGAAGGCACACATTACCCACACATTAAGGCACACATTAAGGATTTTTTCAAGTACCTCATGGAAACTGGGCAAGGTACTTGTCCTTTCCCAATCAAGAGAGAAAAATGTGAAAGGTATGTTGTTCAAAAAAGGGCTATTTCCAGATAACAACTCCAGCGCACACAGAATACCAAATTTGAAATATTATAAACAGTACTCCAAATTTTACCCGCTAACCAAGCTATAACGCCGGACCTCAAATACAAGCGGGTTTGAAAGTAAGTTCCTGAAGTGATTTTTAGTTGAAGATAGCGTGGAATTTGACTAATCGTTTTTATTCATCTATCCAGATAAAATTACAGCTTGTGCGGCAGTCGGAGGCTATCTTAAAGCAAGTGGATGGGGAACTGTGACAGAATGTGAAATCGAGTGTTGCAATACCACCTTCTGCAATATGGATAGAGGTAATAAGATTCAACTGCAGTGTGGATGGAGAAAGTTATTTAAAAAAAAGAAGAGTATTCATAAATAGAAGAGTTCGAGTTCGTCTAATCTTCTGCGTTTATTTCTGCAACTCCTCTTGATAGCTATTCACTATGTTCTGTTGAGAATTAGATTCTGAGTGGCTGGCTTAATGGGGAGCAATCATGTGCCTTTGAAAAATAAACCGGTTTGTTAAGATCGCGTATTTTTTTGTTTAATAGAAAAATTCCTTTCATTTTGGAAAGAGTTACATAAATGCTGATGGTTGTAGATAAGGTATTTGTTTTCTAACAAAGAGGAAACTCCAGCTCGGTTGCTGTTAGTGAGAAATTTAAAAGCCGTTTTATGCTTAGTGGCGTCCACTCAACTGTGGATGCACGCAGGAAATCTAGAAACCAAGAGAGAAGCGTACGATCGAGTTGCTTGACACGATAGGCAAAAGCATCTCTTAGATTCACTTCGAGGAATACTTCAACAGCTGCAATAAGGAATTTTCTTGCTCGGTGAGTTGCTTGACACGATAGGCAAAAACAACTCTTAGATTCAGTTCGAGGAATACTTCAACAGCTCAACTTGCAACATGGAATTTTCTTGCTCGGTAAGTTGCTTGAAAGCCCAACTTGTTAGCCAGCGTTCTTATTCAACATATGGATAAAACCTGATTTTCGTCTTTCTACGTCCTAAGAATGACAGAATTAGTAAGAAGTTCTAAAAATTGCAACAATGTTTATTTTGCTAAGGACGAATGCACTTGCTCGAACTTATCAAGAGAGGATGAAAGGGTAAGACAGGTACTCCCTCATCCGCGTTATTTTTAGGAACAAATGATGAGAAATTTAAATTTCAAATACCTAATTAAGTTTTAAAGCAATTACCCTGAATTCTCGCAACAATATAGAACTCGTCATTCTGTAAAATTTCGTGATTTTAATTTTTTCCAATTTTGACATTTTTTGACGGAAAAATGACGTCACAAAGTTGGCGCCAAATTTTGCTTTTAGTATTATGGGATATCTTATGTTGGTTTCTGAGTGACCTCGTTACGCAGATCTCAAAACTGAAAAAAAATTAATGGAATATGTTTGTCTACTCAAATGGTATAACGTTTTGACATTTGAATTGTGTTACTAAAAATAACTTTAGAGGGATAAGGATGGGAACAGGGCCTATATGGGAGATTAACTCCCTAACCCCTTCATCCTTTCTTGCTCGAATTTATTGACAATCAATCAATCACTCAATCAATCAATCATTCAATCAATCAATCAATCCTTTATTAACGTGGTCAGCACGTTTAGCTAAAAAGCTAGTTTACAGGTGCGCCACGAAATAAAAATACAAAATAGAAAAATAAAAACTTCTTGGAAGTGTATAAATTAAGTTAAGCTAAGACACTTGTTTTCCTTCCTTCTTTTTTTTTGGGAAGGACAAGCAAAATGTTATGGCTGTTTCGGAAGTGATGCAGGGAGTTGCCTAGAGAATCAGCGTTTCGAATCATATGGCCCAAAATCACTTGGCCTCTCTCATTACGGTTCCGCTGCTGGAAAATATTAGGACTAGTCTGGAAATGTTCGGGATGTATTTTATCGTAGATGCATTGATTGTTTCGGTAATGTTGTTATGAAACTATAGCTGGAATAGTCTTGGAATAGCATGAAACATTGACCCTTTGTGTACCTTGTCTTTTATATCCAGTATTGTCATTATTGTTTTGTTGTCGTTTATTCCTGTTCGTTTCTTGCCTTTAATTAGTTTCTTTGGTCGTTTTTTTTACGTTTTTAGTTTCTTATTTATGTGTTGATGAATTTATAGGTTATTTAGAAGCTGAACATGTTCTTAAATTAGAACCGATACATTTGTGATATGTTTGGAACTAGGTGGAACAAAATAGCCGCCTTGTGGCACTCTAGTGGTTTTCCGCTTTGTTTTACATTATTTTTTTCCAGACAAAAAAACGGCGTGCTTTGCTCTTGGTGGATACTTGAAAGGAAAAAACAGTGAAGTCACCCTGCTGCAGTGTGAGATTGAGTGCTGCACTGGAAGCAACTGTAACACGCATGTCGCGACACTATCACCGAAATCAATTATGGTGTTTACTCGATCAGGTAATATGGACCTTTAGATTTGATAGACTGAGTGTGAGTAAGACTTTTCAGTTCAAGTTTCAGACTTAACATTAGCACCTCACATGCCAATCTCTTTCCTAGAGTTTCCGTCTCTACGTGTAAGCAACACGAAGAAGTGAGAGCTCTTGAAACATCATTGGCTTTTAGAAATGAAAACGAAGAGCCCATGCACGGCGCATTTGAAGCCGCGCCTGCAGTTTGAATGAAATTTTAATTGCCACAAAAGGGTCTTGGCCCAGAGACCGAGGAACCCGAGGAAGTATCCTTGAGGTCCCCGCTTATAAGTACTTGCAGTATGAATATACAGTTCATGTACCAGAAAAAATATCGATTTGTCGTTACTGGAGCTGTACGGTGGTATCAGGAAAGTAGGCGCGCAAGTGGGTATCGGAAGATGTGATAAAGGGCTGTACGGTGATTGGTTCATGCTGATAAAAGCGTGCGTGACGATATTAGCTAGTTATGACTTCAGGCCAAGTTGAACGAATCCCTGCATGGTGATTGGGTAATTAAATGACAACACGTCAGTCCGAGCTGTGTCGATCTATTTTCTTCGAGATCATGCGGTGGTACTCTAGCCTGCGTGCAAAGGAAATAAGAGACGTTTGCGTGCACGCTATGGTACTCTAATAGAAAGAGTTTATGGTCGCTGCTTTTTTTTATGAAATTAGCTTGCAATCGGACTATGTTTAAATTCTACCTTCAGATTTCCCATTTCTGTCAGTAATCAGTAACAGTGAGTGCAGAGGTCGAGTAGTGTCCTTAAGCCAATTTAATTTACGTTGGTTAGAAGGTAATCCCGTTCGCGTTTACTTGTGATTGCTTCTTGAGTAAAAATTAATTGTAGCGCTTTGTTTGAAGAAATCTAGAGCAACGCTGTCATGGTTTTCCTTTATGCGATCGGTCAGTTTGTAATTTGACTAGGGAGACGGCGAAAGATAAGGGAGAAAGATGAATAAAGATTTATCAGAAAGGTTAAGCACCCACTTTGTTTCAAACTTATATGCGCCAACCTATCGAGGGATCCCTCATCAGTTGCTGAAGCTCGTCTGTAAAGAGCTTTGATGCGAGATAGTGCAGTGTATGGTTTTAAATGTGTTTGATTGTTGTGATTTTCAGCTGAGGTGCAATAATGCCGCACGCAAGGTCCACTGTGTTATTTTCTTGTAATTATGCAACATGCTATCACTTGAGGGCTTGTCCTGTGCACGAAACACTGAAATGACAAAATGACTCGAATCGCCAGAGGATTTTAAGTAGGTTTACATGTAACGCGTGTTGTAATAAAATGCCAAAATCCTTCAGCCTCGTTAAGCGTAACGATCCCCAAAGTGAAGAAGCACTCACGCTTTTTTGTTGTAGCTTAATTGATTCGCTGAGGTGCAATTGTGGTTTTTGTTATTTGTTATAAGTTGAACGGTAATGGAAGTCTGTTTGCCTTGTCGAGCGTAAAAATTTCCAAAGTGGAAGGAGTTCTTGTAAGTTTAAAGTTCTAATAAATGCCCCAAGTCCTCCGCTTCTAAGCTTGCACTGGATCTGCACCAGGTTAAGACGAACTTCGGCGTGGGAAACTCAAATAATGTGTCCGATCGGAGTATGTTGAATTTTTCCTTCAGAGTTTTGCTTTGTTGTGGTTTTTTTTTCTCTCAGAAATACATAACAACAGCTACTAATTGTGATTACGGTTGTATTAGACAAATTTTTGCCTGGTCCGGAGTAGCTTCCAAAAGCGAATTTCCCTCCTTTGAAGTGCAATCCAGTTCAAGTTTGTCCTCACTTATACAGAAATAAAGTGACTGTTTGGCGCTGGCAATGAACTGACGAGAATTCCCTTGATACGACGCCAAAGGGACAGACTAAAATGTCTGCATTATTAGAGGGGTCTGTATTGCAGACGTAGGGATTGTATAGAATATTTGCGATTCTTTGAACATTTCGGACTGCCGGGCGTACAGTCTTTCCAGCTTTCAAAAAAAAGAAAACATGGGAAGCAAAAAAATGCGACTGCACGCATTCCAGTACAGCTGTATCTATCAAATCAGATTTGTAGAATTCATTTCTAGGTGTGACCTGCTATACCGCCCCACTTCCCCTTTTCTTTAGGGTAAATATGTGGGACCCAGAAAGAAAGTGCATTTCCTGTTCTCTTCCCCTTTGGTTGTACATTAAACCTTGCAAAAAAACTTTTATTTATTTCTCTATCTCACAGTTTCTGGTCCAAAACAGTGTATTAGTCGTGTCGATAGAAGAGATAGTTTGGGCGGCCTTAGATCCCAGTTTTGTGCTTCAGATCGATCTTCACTTGGGATAACTCATTGTGGTTCTGTTGTGGGAAGATCGTACAGCTTTTGTGTCTTTTATCGTGGGTGCATTGATTGTGCGGGTTAGTAAACGTCTTTGTTTGAGAGCAAAACTGCGTGGGAAGATCACTGGAAAACAGAGGAATCCCAACTTGCGACCATACCGTTAAGGTCAGAGATTTTCTCATCTAAAAACCCTGTTAACACGTTTTCCTCGTTAATGCACCCAATTCCCATCTTTTGGAGTCCAAAATGTTATCTTCTTTACAAATGTTCTCGTTAATATGCTCAATCCAAATGCTGACACATCTTGTTTGTTGGTTTCAAAACTGATGCTTCAAAAAGTCATATCGTCCATCGTTTTACCCGATAAATTTAGATAAGAAAGCAGCTTGTGCAGCTGTTGGTGGTTATCTCAGAGGTAAAGGAGGTTGGAAGATGTCGCAGTGTGAAATTGAGTGTTGTACTGACGACAACTATAACACTCAGATCCCATCCAAAGGTAACGTAAAGAAATGACTATCCTTGAAGGCAAGGTCCATACTTTAGTACCATGAAAATATGTGCTACATATTAGCTGACACACACAAATGAATTTGAATTGAAAAACGATTACGAACAATTTGTTCTTGCAAATGGTAATCCGGGCAAAGGAAACAAACAAAACACTCAAGAGTTCAAGCCTTGCCTGAATGATCCTGAATGACTGTCTCACTTCATGGGTGAATTACCGTCAATTCCTGGTTTGTAATAAGAGTAAGTCCGAGTAAGTCCGTGCACAAATGCTCCAACAAAGTCATAGTCCAGGAAGCAATAAATGCTCGGGCCTAGGGAAAAAATTTGGGAATTTTCTTAAGGAAAAAAAAGATAGGGAAGGGAGAGTTAAAGAAATTATGGGCAAAGAGAAGATTTACAATTTGAATTCTGACGGAGATGCACCTACCAAGAACATCAACGATAAAATCATGGAAAATTTCCTAATTTCAGTTTTGTTGTCGAATGGTGGTTATTTATTTTACTTGGATTTTTGTGGTGTATGGTAATTATAAGATATTCTCTGCCGATACAAACCTATTTCTAAACTAACCGCTTTGAAAAAGGACAAGCACACGATTCCAACTGCTAGTCTGCGTTTTTTGTCAAACTCGCGGCCTGCGTTGAGTATTTTGTACTTTTATGCGTACATTTAATTTCTGTCAACAGACTAAAATTTCCGAACCAGCTGAGTTTCAAAAGTCATTTTAAACTACATGTTCTTTCTAGATGGAAGCTCCACCATAAGTACCATACCGAGCACTCAGAATGCAAGCCTAACCAAAGGTATATATTTTTTAAGAGACTTGTGTGTAACAATGGTCTAAAAATGGGCTTTACCCAAACTTCGTTGCATATTTTTCATGCTAGAAATGTAAGATATGATAGAATAAAACTGTTGGCTGCCTTTGTTAATTAGCATTTTATTTTATTTCATTTTATTTATTTTTTTGCACGAAATCTTGATAAAAAGCATTTTATCCAAAAAATTGCTTGCCTTAGAAGCCATATCTATCAGGCGATTCACACAGTTAATGTCTAATAGATAAACTAGCAGTTATTGGAAACGACAGGTGGTGAGATAAGAAATCTTGTTAAGAAAATCTGATAAAAATTGGCTTACAGAATAAAAAAAAGAAAACTGCGGGTTTGTTAACAAAGGAAATGCCGAAAAGAAGCAGAAAAAAAGACAAGATAAGCAAACAAACAAACAAATAACCTCTTTTTATCTGATTGACCTTTAGTTGTTCTTTCCAGAAGTTTATCAGATTGGAACACTTCTGTTCGCTGAAAAGAACATAAAGAAACCAAACTTAATGTTTAAATTTTCGTAATCTTAATGCAAGTTCATCCCGTTTTCAAAAAGAATCGGTGTAACATATCCTCTTTCCCTTGACTAACATTGCCATTATACTACTTCAACGGACTGTATATAGGCTCTTAGCCATTTTTAGTGAGTAAAATATCAATAAATAATTGAGCCGGGCTCTCAACCCAAACGCCCACAATACAAGCCACTCTGCCTATCATGGGGAAACAGACTGGAGACGAAGAGAACAAGGCGAATTTTGGACTCATCTTCGGTCTTTTTTCGGACTTCTCGTTATTTTCATGTTTGCTGTTGTATTTGTTGTTAGGGGCCGACCATTTAACTCTTGAGGGGGGGGGGGGGGGGGTGGTTTTTTGTTTAAAAAGTTTTTTTTTTTTTAACACCGGGGGGGGCGGGATTTTTTGTTTTTTTTAATTTTTTTCCGCAAA
>Ga0126336_10000853_pt1 | contig 14258 bp, 11 predicted proteins | sample SidCmetagenome_FD_92530 | JGI IMG/M metagenome (GOLD analysis project Ga0126336, IMG submission 92530) | Coral microbial communities from El Islote,Puerto Morelos, Mexico - Siderastrea C C metagenome | ecosystem: Host-associated > Invertebrates > Cnidaria > Coral | place: El Islote,Puerto...
ATTAATTAAACCTTTTTGTTTTTCAGATAATGGGCAATAGCAGTGAATTTAAGCGAGCTGTACAGCTTGTTATAGACGTGGTGACATTTCAAAAGAATAATACAGTTCAAGTTTTTGAAGTGACTATAAGGTGAGTATGGTATGTAGTGCACACATATATAGTTATCAAATTCTTTCCTGAACAAATGTTTTACAGTCAAGAATTATCATCATCCATCAGTCAGATTGTGTGGACCTCCATACAATATATCTCTGTTTCTCTCTGGTGGGCGTGGCTCAAGGCTGCCATTTGAGTTTTGCTCATTTGTTATGAATTACTTTAAGTTACTTTGTCATTTTCCCTCTCTTTTTCTCTTCTGGCATCTGAGCTCTCTTACATGTGTCTATTTTAGAACTGAAAATGTTTTTTGTGCTTTGTTTCTAAACTTATCTCTACATGCTTCACCCCATTTCAGACTTAATTACTATCTGCACTGTTGTAGCCATTAGCCTCTGTTTATACTGCATCAGAATTCAGATGCCTTTTCTGTTTCACTTCAGAGTCTTAGGATCCTTACTGTCAGCACATTTGATTATAAAGGATCCACTTCAGCCTTTTGGTGACATGGTGCCATCTGACTATGATGATGAACTATTAGTTCTTGCTCATGATGTAGCAAATAGGCTGCTGGCAGCTTTTGAACAATCAAGAACACAAATTCCGTACCCTAGGGTAAGTGAGCTTTAGGTTGATGGGACTTAAAAAGGGCATCAGCCTTGGACAGATGGGACAAAGGGGGGAGATAGTGGGTTCAGGGGATAGGGGGTACAGGGTAGGAGATGGAAGATAGGACAAGGGCATGGAAGATAGGACAAGGGCATGGAAGATAGGCATGAGCACAAATATGTGGGGGTGGGATGTAGGGTCGCAGAATCAAGGACATAGGGTGGAAGCTGGGGGTACTTTCCTATATAAGCAATATACAACTTAGACTCCTGCTATCTTGAATTCAGAGAGAAAGATATTAACAGTTGCTCAAGGTAGCAGGTGTCTGAGGTCTACAGTAGTTATGTGTTGCTCCAAAGGGCATGGTTTTTGAGCCAGTTTGGTCTGAAAACAGGTATGGATTTTGACTATTTTGGTCTGAAATTGGGTAAAGGTTTTTTGTCTCTCTTGTTTGGGAGGGAAGCATTTTAGGAATCAGGTCTGAAATTGTGTAGGAACCTGCCAGAAATTCCCAGGAGTACCTCATGGTTTGCAGGAAATCAAAAGGAGGAAGGAGTTAAAAGGATGAGGAGGGGGGGGGGGGGCAGAGGGGGAAAGGGGGGGAAAAGGGGTTAAGGGGAAGGGGCCGGGATAGAAGAGAAAGGTTAGTAATTGAGATTAGGATTAAGATTAAAGAATTGTCACTGGGACGTGGGTGTGGTATGAGAAACAGAGGGTAGCGATAAGGGAAAGAGAGTAGTAGTGGTGGGCAGTTGATGGTAGGTCCAATTCAAGTTAGACAGGGGGTAGAGTAGACCAAAGTGCTACAGGATTGATGCCAGAGCTAAAAGATATATAGGGCGGTGGTGGGAAATGGGCGATTCCAGAAAATATCCATACCATACCACGGACGGCTTCCATATTTTAACCCCCCCTTCCTTCGGAATTTCCAAAATGCATTATCCTTCATGCCCTCGAATTTCCATATTCGTAAACCCCCCATCCCGTTGGATTTTCCATTTCTTTTGTCAAATCCTTCAGAATTACCTGCAGGGTTTGCTAATATGCCCAATTTGGCTTATTTTACGGAAAATTATTTCAAATGACTCTACTTCTGTTCAGTACAGCCGGTTATAGAGGGAGTCATTATGACTCTGGGAATTCTGGAATGAAAATTTAAAATATGAAAAGTTTTCTCCTTACCGCTGTTCAACAGATGCAACCTACATTAACTTTACATTGCCCCAAACTGGTACAGAACATTAAATAAGAATGTAGTGTGATGTACGTGTGTGCACTCGGAAGATATTATGAGCAAGTGTATTTTTGTTTCCGCCATCTTGAATTTGAGCCATTGGGGTGAGTAGTCACTCCCAATCCCACAAGCTTCAAAAATGGCGTCCACAGTCAAAATGACCATGTTTTGCACTGAGTGGACAAAATGTGTGTCAAAATGTGTGTCAAAATGTGTGTCCACGAATGGTCTCGTAGCCCTTTCGAACATACATATGGTAATTTTAAACCCAGGTCAAACACTGTGAGGAAATATTGAAGTCCTACAAAATTGTTTGTCATTCAAAAATCTTTTGGATGTATTTTTACAGAAACTGCCTTCAAAGATATACAAAATGTGTAGCATTTCTGGAATTAAACGGCATCAAAAAAAGTTGTCCAGTCTCTGTCAGATTCTTGCTGGGAATTTTTTGTTACTTAATGGGCCATTTCCCGAGATTCGCACGAAGTGCAAAATCCAGCAGGCGCTCCTTAGAAACGAGGGATTGGCATGAGTTTTCGCCATTTGTGCAATGGGAGTACAAGAAATGTACAAGCGGTAAGAAACATAGATTTTTCATATTTTATTCATCTGATAAGAAATTTATCAACGTTAAGGCCTCTGGAGCTTGATGTACAATCCACGTTTTGTCGGTTTTCTTCTGCAAATGAACACAAACACATGTATGATCGATCAAGGCTTGTCTTGTATCCCGCTTCCGCGGTAGTCAACAGAGTCGTCAGTTCGTGCTTTATTTGTGAACTGATTTTAAGAGTCCATAAAAATTAGCATTTTCAAGGAATACACTCTTGTCTGACTCCTCTGGAAATGTCAGATCTAACCCCCCCCCATGCCTTCGGAATTCCAATCGTAAGTATTCCCCCATGCCTTCGGATTTCCAGTTCAAAGAACCCCCCCTTGCCCTCGGAATTCCGAAAAGCCGTCCGTGGTATGGTATGGATATTTTCTGGAATCGCCCAATAGAGGTCAGGGGTAAAATATAGGGGATATAAGTTGTGCAACTTGAACAGCTTGACTTCAGAAGTGACTGAACACTAAATGACTCTACCATGACAGTCCCTATAATATTTTTCCTTTTTGGTTTTCAGATAAATTTATTAAGTGGTCTTCCATCAGGGTATTATAAAGAAACTTGCACATCTGGTGCTGGTACTGTGCTGTTAGAGTTTGGGATCCTGAGCAGGTTATTAGGAGACCCAACATTTGAAAATTTAGCCAGGAAAGCTGTGGCTGCTGTGTGGAAACGAAGGTCGATAGAAACTGGACTTCTTGGTGAGTAATTATTTTCGATGTAGAGCAAGGAATTTTTGTTTTGTTTTGAAGGAAAAGTGAGTTTTTATTTACAGTTGATCTTCTTTGTAAATGCCACCCTTGGATCAGATTTACTGGCCAATATCATTGTTCAGTAAGGGCGGAGGTCATCAGCAATGGGAGGTGGCTTTAACAATCGATGTTCTTCAACCTGCAAGGCTTGTTGATGACTTTTTTGAAGTAGCGATTTTTAAATTTGAGGAGGCAGTGTGGCCGACTGGTTAGGGCGCTGGAATTGAAATCTGGAGGTCCTGGGTTCAAGTTCCACTCTGACAGCTATCTGGAGTTGTTTCAGGGTGGACCCAAGTTCAACTCCTCGGCCACATTTTTAAATAGCCAACTGGTCTGCCTCCCACCAGTTGGGATTTTTAACTTGCTATGTTCGGCAATCATGTAAACCAGTTCATTCTTGTAGCTTATATTAGGATATTTTTATAACAGTTTTTGAGCATATTTAAATAAAAATAAATCAATAGTTTGAAATATTCGTTTCTAAGGTTTAAATGATCTGCCCCACTAGCACCTTGTATTAAATTACTTGCCAAAGGTAAATAGAAGACGTTTATTTATTTATTTTATTTTAATTTCAGCGAGTATCAATAAAGTAAACTGTATTCAGAATAGGAGTATGGGACAACAAATACACAAATTCTGAATTGCTTATGAGTACAGTGTTGAACCTATGATCTTCAACATGTCACACCAATTAGATGCACTAATCACTGAGCAACAGGGTGTCTCATGGCAAGCTGGACACTAATACTTAATGACAAAAAATTTCAATTCTCAGTTTGTTTAAGCTGCCGCGTCATCAAAATCTGGTCAAAATTTGCCTAGAAATGTAATTTTGTTTTGACTATTCCCTGCCCATAGTAGTTGATTACTATGATTGTGAGTTCGAACTTTATAATTTACAAGTTCTGTTTGTTTATTGTAGGTAATGTGATAAATGTGGAGACTGGAAAATGGGCGGGCAAAATGAGTGGACTAGGAGCTGGCTTGGACTCGTTTTATGAGTATCTTCTTAAAGTAACGGTGACACACAGTCATATAATTATAGAAGCAGTCACTTATTGGTTGCTGAGAACAAGCTCTAAATTTTCTGTTAGAATAAGAAGCAGCTCTAAATTTTCTGTTAGACTCTGCAATTAGTTTAAATAGAATTGGATACTGCCTTTGAAGCTCATTGCCTGAAGGGGTGGTTTTCCCTTAAAGGTACCAGAACCTCACTGGCTCAATTTAGTATATTCAGAAAAATGTTCCACTGGACAAGAAGGTACTTTCGTGTCAAATATGTTCTAACTTCTACCTTGAAGGTTCCATAAGGGATAATTCTAATGTAGTTTTGGATTTAAGCCCCTAAGCTGTACCAAACAACAAATTGGAGGTTAAAGCCTGAGTTTGTAAGTGCAACAAGCGGTCCTGTGAGAGTCCGTCATGAGGGTTATTAACTTAGCAGGACTGATTGGGTGCTCTGACTTATCCAGGTAAACAAAAAGGTCACCTTGAGTGCTATGTTTGATTGCAGGGCTACATCATGTTTGGTGAGCCAGATGATTTGAAAAGATTTAATGATATTTATAGAGCCATAAATAAATATCTACGAAAAGGGTAAGGTAATAATAAATCAATAGAAAGTAACATTTAAAAAAGAACAGTTTTGAATGAAGGAAGGAACCGCTCACCTGCTTTGATTTGGTTGGCTGCACTAAAAAAAGACGAGAACCAGTCCTTTTGCAGGATAATAAACTCCTCCAAAGTTAGGTACCACTCAGCAGCTTTCATTTGAATGGTCTTACATTAGAATTTCATCTCCAAACTAAAGAGTCATTTCACAGTATCACTGGACACAATGTCGCGCAACTCTGCTGACAGCATCACAGGAAAGTACTGCCGCTCAGTAGCTTCCACACTGTAGGATTTCATCCCCAGACTTACAACTTGGAGCCACTAGCATCACTGGAAAGTACTGCTTAATAGCTATCATTTGTATGGATTTGTCTACACACTCGTAAGTTAAAGCACCTTATACTGCGAAATGGACGGTATGACGAACACACGATTTGATTTTCCGACTCAAAACTTGTGACCATTTACATTACACAAAAGTCATGTGACTCTAAACGCTAACTTAAAACAACATGGCAATTTGTTTCAAAGTATTATTTTCCTGCTTCTTGTCAGACGACTTAGATGCAATCAGGGTAATGGAACCACGCCTCTATACGTCAACGTAAATATGGACAGCGGTGAAACAGCAAACACCTGGATGGATGCACTATCAGCTTCATTTGCTGGAGTTCAGGTAAAGATTAATCTGCAGTGAGACAGCAGTAGCTTCCTAAAACTTCAACAAAGGTTGATACATTTACATTCACATGCACACGCAACGAATGTTTATTTGAAAAATGTATCGCTCGCTGCACTTTTTTCATTACAGTTAGAAAAACTCTTTTTGTTGATTAAACTTTGCAATGACATCTAAACGTCAAAGTCCACAACTCTGCTAACAATCGCACTTTAACACTTTACATCCTTTTGAACAAACACTGCCGTGATATTAGTCATGAGATGCCCGCTAAGATAGTCGGCAGTGATGAAAACGTTACCGTTTTCGTCCACGATTGAAATACGTGTCGGTAAGCGTTAGGAAACAATGTCACTGATATTTTATAGTAACTTTTTTGGCTTGGAAATCAATTGAGTTTAAGGCCTGTTTGGAGTGCGTTGTATTTACTTCTAAAAGATTTTTCATTTTAAAAGCCCGCACACCAATGACTAAATCTCACTACCTTAAATCCTGTTTCTGAGCGTTGTTTCTCACCTGGTTCTGATGTCTCCAAGAAATCTGTTATTTCTGTAGGTACTTAAGGGAGACATTACAGAGGCTATCTGCACTCATGCTCTTTACTATGCAATCTGGAAGAAGTACGAAGCAATGCCAGAGAGGTTTAACTGGCACACCAAGCAATCTGAGGTTCACTTCTCTCCACTGAGACCCGAGCTTGTAGAGTCTACCTACCTTCTACATCAGGTGCGTATTTTCTGGTTTAGACGAAATTACATGCCGGCCAACGCTACGAGTTTACTGTGGTTGATCAATTCCACGAAGCTCGCTAGTTTGTCATTCCTGACCAGTTTCCGCATGACCGCTTTAATTTCTACTGTTAAGTACCATCGTTGAAAAAAAAACTGCTTAGTTATCGTGCTGATCGCGGCGATTGCAAACATATGTATGTTGCCTGAATTCGAGCCAATACTTGTGATCACAGCCAGTCGTTGAGTGATATTTTTCCCGCGATCGCAGCCAACGCAGTCATCATATGGAAACCAGTCCGCGAATGGTGAGTCACAAACCCTTGTTCCTGCTCTAACAGGAACGACCGTACCGATAAGGTGGTAGCCTCTTTGTACCCCTCACCACTAACCCGAGTACAACAACAACAACAAGCTTTATTTGCATGACTATAACAAAGTATTACAGTATTGCAAAAGCCACTTAAATTTAATTATTATTTACCTAATTATTTAAAATAAATAACCCGAGTAAAACTGAGAAGATTTAAGCCTTCCTGATCTTCAAATTTTGAGGCAAGTGAATTTTAGATAGATTAGTGGTTTGTTGTATATAGAGGATATATCGGCGGCGCGAAGATATGAATTTTATTCTCGAGTTGTAAAAGTAATATTTTACGAAAGAGCGCAGCGAGTGAACAACATATTGTTTTTTACCATGAGAAAATAAAATTCTTATCTTCAAGTCGCCGTGTAATTTTCTTTTTATTATATAGACGAGTATTTTTGCACAAACAACAGTATAAAAGCGGGAAATGACGTCATCGATATCCTCACTGGTGATATCCTCAGTAGTGAGGATATGAAAAATACGCCACTGGAGTCCCGGATGTAGTTTCGTATGAACTGTACGAGTGGTCTATTTTCTACTAAAGCACTCTTGTCTATATAATAATAAAATGTCCTACACAAGTTGGAGCCTCTTAAAGTGCACTTGTCATGAATCCCTTTCCTAATTACTCATTGTCTTCCTGTGTCAGGCCACCCATCACCCGTTTTACCTCCATGTTGGTCGCGAAATTATGAGAGACATAGAAAAACACTCTAAAGTCAGGTAATGTTTATGACTGAAGTAAGATTTATTTATAAGAAAGAAAGTGATACTCAGTACGTCGCGATACTTTGGGTAAAAGAATCGAACCCATGACCTTCTGTACACCGGTTGGATACTCTAATCACTGAGCTTCTGTGTTTAACTAACTCATATGTACCAGATTTATCGGGACACGCGTCCTGCACACTGCAACTGTCCTAAACCAAACGGGGGCTTACATACACAGATGTTGTTGTGCTATGTCAACAAACAGAAACGATGTTAGATGTCATGGTGTTTTCGTTTTATGATAATTACAGTAATTTTCCTTCATTTCTTGTTTTTCTCATTTCGAGTTATTTAATCATAAGCAGCACCGTATTTACCAAATGGCTGATCAGCTCCGTTGTGAAAAGCAACTAAAAAGGTTTTATACAGCAAAGGGGTAATAAAAGCACCAGCACCTCTTTTAGAAGCACTTTTGTTTTGTGTGTTTTTAGATGTGGTTACGCTACTTTACACAACGTCAGAGATAAAACCCAAGAGGATCGGATGGAAAGCTTTTTCTTGAGTGAAACGAGCAAGTATTTATATCTTGTAAGTTTCGTTTAATGGCTTGGCAGTGCACATGTGCATGGAATCAACCAGCAAGTTACTCTACAAACAAGGGGGTTAGTTTCTCAAGAAACTGTGGTGCTGCGTCGGTGGGGACGTGAAACACAAAATTTTGGATTTATCAACTGAGTTGATAAGGTAGATTGGCCACCGTAAAGAGATTGAAAGTTACTCTGCCCCTTACAGGCAGTCTTGTTGGAGCGGTTTCTTACAGCCTGACTTGAAAATCCTATCAGAACTCGGAGCAAGATCATGGAAACTGTGCTAAGCTTGGGAAAATTTGCCTCTCCGGCATGAAGCGCGGGAAAACATGCAAGCGATGCAAAACCGTTGGAAACGTGTAACCGGTGCCGCGTGCTTTACAAACGCTGTAGAACGTGCACAAAATTAGCCAAACTCAGCCAAGTTACGATTGATTGAAAACAACATGTTTGCTCTGCTAAGTGATCGGAAAGCCCCAACTTAAACGAGTTCTGGTTCCGTTTATGAGGTCGAGCATTGAAAACGTAGCAAACGTGTTTGTTGGTTTTTCGGCGTGTTGGCGTGAAGCGTTTTTCGCTTTATGACCGCGCGAAATCCTGAACAAGAGTACGACCGCGTTGCTAAAAAGCCACCATTGCTAAAAGAAAGGAAATGCTAGCTACAGAGGCTATCAAAACCAAAAGCCCCTTGACTTGCAATTGAAAGCTCGTCTGTTTTTGTTGTTGTTGTTGTTGTTGTTTTTTTTGCTCCAGAAAAACTGAATTCGCAAAATATTAAATTTTAAAAAGCCGTTGAACTTCTTTTCAGAAAGGTATGTTTTTCCTCTCTGCAGTTATTCGATCATGAAAACCATGTTAACCAAGACGCTTCAAACTACATCTTTAGCACCGAGGGACACATTTTTAGGCTGGACAGTCAGTTTAGGAAAAGAACTGAGGAAAGGAAGGGAAGGAAATATCCCCAAAGAGCAGTGAAAGTGTCGTCCTACACTCGCTCGCCAGTAAGATACAACGACAGTATTGGGGTGAGTTTAGCTTTTGTATTTTGGCAAAGTTAGTAGCGTAGTCAATCATATCGTTTGGTTTGTCGATGTGTCAGGCAGGCATGCAGGCGGTCGGGCGGTCGGTCGGGCGGGCGGTCGGTCAGTCTGTTAGTCGGACGGTCGGTTGTGATTAAGTCCGCCTTTGACTCGTTGCTAATTATCTGTTTATTTCCTAGTGTGCGATGTTCTGTGGTAATATCAACAGTCCTTTACCAATGGATGTTCGGTACTGGGAAGCAGTCGAGGCAGCAGTTGGGATCTAACCGCGCAGCTTACACCAACAAAGACACTACGGAAACGTAATTGTTTGAAGATAAGCATGGAGTTGGGAAGTTCTTTCGATCACCCAGTTGCGTTTTCTTATGCCCAGCGCGTTTGGACATCGATCGATTTTCTGGGTTCTGGCCAGCTTACAACTAAAAATTGAATTTCATTGCTTGCAAGAAAGTCAACATCGAACAAGGGTCTATTATTTATTATTATTTCCCGTTACAATCTACACTCAAACTTGAGGATAATTGAAGATATACTGATGACCTTTTATTGGGTTTGGGACGGACGCTTACTGCCAGGCGATGTTCTCTGACACATTTTTGGAAGACCGCCGAGAGAGAGAGAGGAACGGAATTGAAGAGAAGGAAGAGAGCAGTGGGCATGTGCCGATGAACAGCGGAATTATGTCGAAGGTTTCGAGCATAAAGAATTTTCGACGTCATAAACCAAAGCACTTCAGCTTCGCTTTGAGGTTCCTAGCTCTTCCGCCCTCGAGAGGACCACAGATGGGAGCGGGATTATTTAAAGAAAAGGATGAAAATTTTGTATCACACATAAACATGGGATAATGTTGGACCGCAAAATGACAATTTAAGGTGAATGAGTGGTGAAGTACCATAATTCAGTGTTGCAACTCCGAGCTTAGACTGCAAAACAGTCGTATTTTTGCGTTGGTCATTGGAAACGCGCGGTGCTTCGTGCCTCGCGTGTTTGCATTTTTTCTCTTGCGCGCTTCTCTCGAGAGCCAATAAGAGAAAACACGACTGTATTGCATTCTACCCCGAACTGCTGTGGTGGGTTTTTTTTAAATAGTATATAGATTTTTTACAAAATGGAAAAATAAAGTTGAAAGGAAATTTCTTTGTTATAACTGGGCTTTCCTTAAATATATATTCGCCATTATTTATTCAGGTCTCTGTGTTACGATCTAGGAGAAATCCAGCCTAGTCCCCAGGCGTTCTCGGCTCGGTCAAACCTGAACCGTGAGCCGTGACGTAAGAGAAAACACGACTGTATTGCATTCTACCCCGAACTGCTGTGGTGTGTTTTTTTTAAATAGTATATAGATTTTTTACAAAATGGAAAAATAAAGTTGAAAGGAAATTTCTTTGTTATAACTGGGCTTTCCAAAAACGGTTATTTTATAAACGAGGCCGACTAAGTTAGAGCAGGTTTAAGGTAACACGGTCAGTCTAGTAAGTCACTAGTTGGCATTTTGTTCTTTGTTTCACGCGTTCTTAGAGTTCTTTACAGTAGATGATGCTAACATAAGTGGGTTGACCAGTTTAATTTCGACTTTAGCCATGGTTTTGTCTAACTTCGTTTAAATGATCGGCCCAAAGCTTAAGTTTAAACCCCAACCAACAGCTAAGTTTAAACCTGCTGTCAAAAATTTCGACGACAACTTGTTCTCGAAAAACAGAAATGAAATGGACCGCAATCACCACGCACAAAAGTCAGTCACAACCAATGAACGTGAATGTTCGAACCCGTTGAACTATCGATGACTTCAGAGATAACAAGTTATTAAAAATCTGGCATTTGCATGTTAAGGGTTTATTTTGAGCAGTCTTACGAGTCAAAGGGTTGTCAATATTATGAAGCGATAGGGTTGCACTTTTGTAATTACTACCGAGAAGCATTAGAGAAGGCAATAATTTGCTTAATTTTTCCTTAAATATATATTCGGCATTATTTATTCAGGTCTCTGTGTTACGATCAAGGAGAAATCCAGCCTAGTCCCCAGGCGTTCCCGGCTCGGTCAAACCTGAACCGTGAGCCGTGGCGTCACTTCGCGCGGTCTACGGGGCAAGAGAGAACTCCTAGGGACTAGGCTGGGAGAAATCAATCCTTTCCCGCACCGAAGCGCCATAAAACTTGTATATAAAGCACGCGAAAACGGCGGGATCTCGGGGCTTGATGGTAAGGGAGGCATCCATCAGATACTTCCCACAGCCACACGCACCGCACTCGACCCAGGAGCTTTGCGCCTTTCTGGTGTCCGAAAAAGAATCGGCTCAGTTCTCCGCCTCCATCTCTCGTGTCCTGTATGGAAGTATCTTGACTCGTGGACAAATGGACCTGTTCATCACTGGTCTATTTCTACTTTAGCTTTGTTTCAGTGGCACATGTTACCTAAAAGAACCTAAGACAACAACAAACATCGATTCAGAGAATAATAATGCTCATAATTCGTTTATGAAGGATGTTTATTTTTCTTAAAAGATATCATAACGATGACGATAAAAATAATTTGTGATGGTTTTCGATGACGTTAAAAACTTTACCACTCTCCGGGATCAGCGGCCAATTAATGGGCTCCTGCCGGTAATGCAAGTCCTCCACAAAACTTTTCACCTTTACCTCCTCCTAATCCGCGCCCCCCCCCCACCCATCCTTAAAAAATAAAAAAGAAAAGCAAAAATGGTCAATGATCTGGAACAAAACATAAATCCATGTCTTTTCTTTTGGAAGCTACCGATACGATCAAAAATGTTCAAAACTAACCTGTTTATTCTCAGTCTGTGCAATAATGTGATATGTGAAGTCCTTTCTGGCCACAGGCATCCCAACTTCACTGCTCAGTAACTGACAGGTCTTCAGCAATTCACTCACGCTGTGTCGGTAGTTGTAAGCTTTGCAGTGTGCATGTCGCAGACAGGAATCCCAACATTGCAGTTCAGAGACAGTTTTCGTCTCGAGAATAACATCACCAGCGTCACCTTCCAGAAAGGTATTAAGCGACGGTCTGCTGATAAGGATAGGAGCTTGGAGACAGATACCTTAAAAAAACAGTTCTGTCATTTTGGAGAAGTATCCCACCAAAATACCTGGCGCTAGCAATGCCGCCGGGGTTGGTCTAACTGCTTACAAGGACTAGTTACGCAGAGAAGTCGAGTTCAGCATGTTCAGACTGTTGGTACGTTACCTTACTGAAACCGAGTCCCGGGTACATTCCTTTGCATAAACTACCTGTTTTCGTCAAACAATCGCTGGAAGTACGGTGTGGTTCCTGTAACTTCTCCAACCTGTCCTCAAACTGGTTTGGTTTAAGAGGAGACTTGTCCCCTAACATTTTGATTTCCGTCTCGATCGTGTTTATTGTTCCTGGGACGGGTAACTGTGAAATACAGGAACAGAGCCCTACAACACGTTGTCGTGTAAACACAAGGTGTTCGCTCCCGAGACTTGCCCTTTTGTGGTTGTCTACCCTTTGGGACGAGCGTTTTCGACAAAAAGAAGAACTCCCCGCATTGAATGAAATTTGAGGATTAAAACTTCCGTCAATCAAACTACAACAAGATTAAATCAGGCTAAGAGAACAGTAGCTTATTGCTGTTGCTGAAAACAGCTAACATTAGTCAGCGATGCTAAACGCGAGCTTTTCAAAATGGCGGCCATTTCCAATTGATTGAGTTAGAGGAAGCTCAGGCTGAGACAGTTAAGACTCTTCTTTGTGTTTTAGAGAGTTAAGTTCTATTCTTTCTATGGTGAAGTAAAGAACATGCTCAGTGTTTATTCAGTGCTGTCGCAGGAAACACAGATTTTCGGAGCGAGGGCATGCGCACCGATTGCTTAGATAATGTTTAACCATAGATACCTGAATTGGGTTGTATCTTTCTCCTATAGCACTTTTTTGACATTTTTGCAATACAGCACTGGTGGTTCATTGTCCTGCATTGGTCTTCTGCTGGAGTGTTACCTGCTTCAAGGCAGGGCTCAGCAGCGGCCACCTCAGCGAACGAACACTGTGGAAATACTGAGCAAGAAAGGAATCTTTCAGTTACATGTAATCTACTCTCCATAACTTACACGTGCATTTGTTACATGAGCTGATAAGGAAAACGCCCTGGGTGTGGGCTATTATAAAGGGCAAGCGTTTATTTCATTTTCACGAACAAGAAAAACGAGTAAGAAAAGCTGAAACCACTAATTTCATCCAAAATTATGAATTAACCGCGGTCATCAGTTTTATGTAGTACATGAACGAATGACCGGCTGACTTCGGCTTTATTTCCCTTTCAACATCCACTGCCTTCCATCGCCTGTCCTTCCATAGGATTATAAGTCATGAGAATAATTTTCTCATTTTTTTTTCTTGACATTAACCGTTCATTACAGACTGAGCCACTGTCGGATCACGTACTTATTGCATATAAATTTTTTTAGTCTCATTAAAGGAAAGTTGCCAGTTTACCTACCCGTTCCAAAAACAAGTCCCAGAGCTAACATAAAGCACATCAGACATAATTTTAACTGGGTGTGGCCCAGAAACGATGCTTTCAAACCTTGGTAGAAGATACAAACATGCTGTATAAGTACCATTATACAATGGACAGAGATGTAAAACGCACCAACGTTTGATTCGTCTGAGCTAAAGGGAGTTTGTTATCAAAGTACGGACGCACCAATGACAGAATGAGCCGCAAAGTTCTGCGCAGGCAAACCATCACCAAAAAAGACTTTTAAAATTGTTTTTAATCCTGTGCCGGATAACCGATATCAAAACAATGTATAAAACAAATAGACTCCATTTGGCGGTGCGTGTGTTCTCTGATAAGGCACAGAGGACATCAAAACCTAGTAAGAACATCAGTCACACTTCTACCCCCGCGGCTCAGTAGCGTATACTTGTTTGTTCTTTCCACGTTTTGACGTCTTCTGCGTTTTCGAGTTCGCTTTAATTTGTTTTGAATTTAAATTGCGAGTTCTTCTTTGTCAGAGTTGTGTTGTTGCGGTTTTGATAGATACTTATTTTGTGTCCATTTATAATGGAATCCCTGTTAAATATGCAGATGATTGCAACATTAGTTTTCAAAATGAGATGGCTGAAAATATTATTTATAATCAGTCAGTTGTGAGACGTGGTTGTCAATAGTTCAAATAAGACATCTACAAATGTAAGAAATAGAATAAAATAAAAGCTACTGAATTCTCCCAATATTAG
>Ga0126336_10000854_pt1 | contig 14256 bp, 13 predicted proteins | sample SidCmetagenome_FD_92530 | JGI IMG/M metagenome (GOLD analysis project Ga0126336, IMG submission 92530) | Coral microbial communities from El Islote,Puerto Morelos, Mexico - Siderastrea C C metagenome | ecosystem: Host-associated > Invertebrates > Cnidaria > Coral | place: El Islote,Puerto...
ATCTCGGGGAACAGTGGTCTGTTACAGAGGAAATGTGCATCCAGCTGGAGTCGTTCGTGTGTGCCATGTATGGGGTGAAGAAAGGCAACCAGGATATTAATCAGTGCCGGTATGCGGTGTTTTGCTCAAAGAAGGTTGAGGCCGAATCGCATCAACTACCACCTTGTAGAGACTGCCTGCACCATCACTGCAAGTGAGCCAATTACCCCACGGCAGTATGGAAGAATGCACTTGCCAACAACCAAGTTCCAAGTCCGGCTGGCAAGGGATGGGTTCTAGAAAGTGACAAGAGCGGTCAGCGGCTGGATATAGTATGGATGAGTGGGATGCCTGCTCCTAAAGCCGTCATCGAGCTTCTGGCGTGCACGTGCAAGAGCGTCTGCGAGGACAACACATGCGAGTGCATCCTGAATGGATTGAAGTGTAGTAATCTATGTCGTCTCGCAGACTGTTCAAACCAGCCCGATGAGGAGCCCTTCCCATCACAGGAAGATGATGATATTGACCTATTACCTGATTTGGATTAGAGCGCCGTATCCAACTGACAAGATCTGGTAAGAAGCAAGGATACTTGTGAATGTATAGCCAAAGTAGCATCACTCATGGAACAAACTTTTTTTTTTTGCAGTTGCGTTCAAACTTGATTTCGTAAGCAAGAGCGTTGTGTTTTCCCTGTGTCTATCACGTGACAGCCTTAAGCTACCAGTACAGAGTGGCTATCATATAGTTTTTTACTCTACTCGTGATAAGCTTTGATTTGATATATAATAGCCTTTGCCACCTCAGGTGGTACCGAAATTCATCTTTGCCCATGGACTATTAAGCAATATTGTGAAATAAGGCATCATTGGCTATGTGCACATTGCGTGCCTATGTTTAAAATACGTTCTAAACGGACGAAGACGACAGAGTATGATGCTACTTACAACTTACGGCTTACAATGCGGTTCTATTTCGCCATTAGCCAAGGTCGTTACGGATTGGCACGAGAGAGAGTGCAGCGCATGCGTCGAATCAGTTGTGTCGTACTTGCGTTGAAGAAGGCAGAATTTTTCCGTTGTAGCGTTTCTGTTCCCGCTTCTTGGCATTGCAGAAACAGGAATCCAACCAAAAAATCGCCCTTTCCCTCGGATATTGCTATTTGTCGCAACCTACGACAAGCTAAGTTTGATTTATTGCTATACATTACTGTTCTTTCCCTTTTACGTTTTCCTGCTCTTTTTCAGAGTGAAAGCGTGGCCGCCACTACCGAAGGTGACGGTGCCCCTAGCAATCGGGAAGAGCAGACAACCTCTGTCGTTCATTCTGATGAGATTGAAATTGATAAAAGTACCTCCGAAACCATAGTGTTGGTGCTCTCTACGATACAGGAAAGTATGAATACCTCTAACTTATTGCTTAGAGAACTGTTGCAGCAGAAGCGTAAGTCTGAGTCAAGCGAACACACAGAGTTGGCCGCTAAATAAAAGAAGCTTGACTCAGATGAGTCACAGCAGACTGTTAAAAATGCTTCGCAGAAAGCAAAAGTAAACACTTCACATGAAGTACGCGATAGCGCTTCAGATGAAGCACAGGATTTAATTTCAGAGGTAGCAAATACAAAGCCCCAAGATGACGATGCAATTAACCTATTTGGCGATGACAGCCTTTAGTTATCGATGGGCCATCAAATCCGGAGGATGAGCTGAATAATGATGAGTTACTAACTCAAATTACAAATTCTTTGAGTTCCTCAGATAAAGCTGGACCCCCGGTATCTGATAAGTTATCTAAACTTGTCAATGATAAATTCTAAACCGAATACAGCGTTGAAAAACGCAAATTAATACTTCAAAAGTGCAAAATACCCAGTAATTGTACAGAGTTATCTGTCCCTAAGGTTAATCCAGAGATTTGGAGAAATCTTACTGGAAATTCCAAGAGGTCTGACTAAGAATGTCAGTACTACAAGATACTTTGCTGAAGGTATCCAGTGCTATAATTGTCTCGGTAAATGACTTACTCGGTCACAGGGAGAAAAAGACATCTCCCGATTATAAAGCTCTGGTACCTAGGCTGACTGACTCTATTGCTTTAATTGGGCACGTACACAAAGAACTCTCCTTCAAGCGAAGGGATGTCATACGCCCTTTTTTGAACCAAGAGTTCAAACAAACCTGCTCCAGAACCCTTAAGCCAGGGAAGCTTTTATTTGGAGAGGATTTACCAAAAACTCTACAGGAGCTCAAGGCCACTAACAAAATAATGAATAAAGTCACACGTAGTAATAATAAAGAAAGTAATTCCCAAAAGAATCACTATAGCAGCCCATTCAGAAGCACCCAGTTTCGAGGTAATCAAAGCAGGAAGCCTTTTTTGGGGAGCAAAGGGGGTAATGCTTATCCCCCCAGAGCAAATCAACAGCAGAATCGCTTCCAACCCAAGAAGAATTTCACAAAGAGTTAGATGTCATCAAAACAAAGGTAAATCTGTTCCAAGAGCACATAGATTCTTACCTAATCCCATATTTACGTGCTAAGGTCACTTTTTTTAGAGGGGGACAGTTATCTCTTTATCTACACAAATGGAAAAAATTGACCTCTGATGTTAATATCCTCCAGACTATCGTAGGTAATTGTATCGAGTTTGTCTCACTGCCACCAGACCAGTGGCCATATCCACCAAATTCTATACAAAGAGACCATAAGCCTCTAGTTGATAAGGAGATATCTAGTCTCCTAGATAAAGGGGGTTACTGTCTCTTGTGCCCATGAGCCTGGTGAATTTATCTCACCTTTATTTACTGTACCTAAAAAGGACGGCACAGTGAGGCTCATTCTAAACTTAAAGAAGTTAAACTCCTGTATAACGAATTCAAATTTTAAGATGGACACCATCCGCACCATTTTAGGACTTGTAACGCCTTACTGTTTGATGGCATCATTGGACGTGAAGGATGCTTATTATAGTGTTCGAAAACATCCTGATTTTCAGAAGTACTTTAAGGTTACGTACAATGGAACACTCAATAAATATACAGTCTTTCCAAATCCATCTGAGGCTGATGAATAATATTATTAGCGGATATATCGATGACTTATACTTACAGGGCAGTACATTTCATGTACCCTCAATGTCCTTGATTCTATTCAAATGCTAGACAAAATTGGGCTCGTACTTCACCCGGAAAAATCTGTACTTATCCCTCAACAAAAAATGATCTTTTTGGGTTTTGTTATTGATTCGGTAAAGATGATCGTAACGCTTACTAAGGATAAGATACACAAGATAAAAGAGTTGTTGACCTTTACCCTACACAATGCCTCTTCTCTTAGAATCCGAGAAATTGCTAGACTTATTGGCTATTTGGTGTCTAGCTTACCAGCTGTCAAATGTGGAGAGCTCTATTATAGGTATCTAGAGATGGATAAAATTAATGCACTCAAATACTCTAAGGGAAATTTTTTTGGAAGCCAATATGGCTATTTCAGAGAATGGAGTCTCCGAAATTAAATGGTGGTGAGGCAATTTAGACGTTAGTTTTAACCCCATTTGTCACCCTCCAGTTGGTGTTACGCTGTACTTTGATGCCTCCCTTGTGGGCTGGGGTGCAGTTATGAATGACATCTCAACAGGGGGGAGATGGTCAATCATCCACCGAGGCTCACCATCATATAAACAATCTTGAACTATTGGAAGCTCTATTTGCTCTTAAATGTTTCCAAACCTTGCTTTCCGGAAAGCATGTTAAGCTGATGATTGACAACACCACAGCCGTTGCTGTCATCAATAACATGGGGACATGCCATAGTACTGAGCGTAACTCCATTACCAAACAAATTTGGGAATTTAGCATATTACATAACATAACGTGGCTCACTGCTGCCTATATCCCTGGCTCTTCTAATGTTAGGACTGACGCAGAATCCAGACATTTACGCTCTCAGGATACTGAATGGATGATCAACCCCACTTTATTGAGCAATGCCCTTGATACCCTTAACTACAAAACAGAAATCGATTTGTTCGTATCAAGATTGAACAGGCAATTTCTGTATATTGCTCATTCAGACCTGATCCAGAGGCCTCATGTATTGATGCATTTACCATTTTCCCGCCATTTAGTTGTGTTCTCCGAGTACTTCGGAAGATAATTCAGGACAGAGCAACAGGAGTAGTAGTTGTACCCACGTGGCCAACCCAGTCGTGGTACTCAAACTTGACAAACCTCCTTCTTCTTCCACCAGTCAAGCTTCCTCCGTCCGAGAACCTTCTGCGCCTTCCAGAATCTCCAGACCTCAACCATCCTCTACACAGTCTTCTTATCTGTCTACTGTCAGGAAACAACTCCAAGAACTTGGCTTCACCGCCAGATCAGTAGACGTAATCATTGCTTCATGGCGCGAAGGTACAACCTCTCAGTACCAGACCTATCTTCAAAAATGGTTAGAATTTTGCCAACAAAAACACTTTGACATTTTATCACCGCCACTACCTATGGCCTTGGATTTCTTGTCCATGTTAAATGAACGGGCTCCTGATATAGCACCATAAATACTGCTAGGAGCATGCTGTCGTCCATCTTAGAGTTGAATTCGAACCTTTCCGTGCCGTTTGGGCAATTGCCAATCGTTAAGCGCTTTATGAAAGGAATTTGTGAACTCCGCCCTGCTTTGCCTCGATATAAATCAATATGGGACGTGAGCATCGTTTTTAATTATTTTCGTAAGCGGCCGTCAGCCCCAGACCCCAATCTAAAGGAACTCACTTTGAAGCTAACTTTTCTTTTGAGTCTTCGTAGCGGACAGAGATGCCAGACAATAAAGTCTCTCACAATCGATAACGTGAAACTGTCTTCTAACAAGTGTATTTTTAAGGTTATAGATAAAGTGAAGCAGACTCGCGTACGAACACATATCGCGCCCCTTGTCTTTTTGTCTCACCCAGGGGATGATAAATTGTGTATTGTAGCACATTTGAAGGAGTACATTAAACGACCAGCCAATTTCGAAATGGCTCCAAACAACTACTCCTTAGTCATGTTAAACCACATAAACCTGCCAGCAAGGATACTATCTCCAGATGGTGCAAATCAGTCTTGGCTATTGCTGGTGTTGATGTTTCGAAGTTTAAAGGCACAGCACAAGAGCAGCATTTGCTTCTTTTCTCGCCGATAACAATTCTAACATTAAAGACATTATGTTATCTGCCGGATGGTCGAACGAGAGGACTTTTCAGCAGTACTACCGCAAGCCCACTGAGTCCGATTTCAACTTTGGAGCAGCTATTTTAAATTCTTATGCAACAAAGTAGATTTGAAAAATTTTCCCTTTGGAATGTTAGTGAAATATACCCCATATATATGCTATATTTTATGTTCATTATGCAGCTGTAGCAAGTTGTGTTGTGACTTAATTAAGTGGAATATGCTCCACTTATTTGTTATCGTCAAGCACAACTTATTGATCAAATTATTTTCTTCAAATAAAGTATATTTTGATCCTTCTATCACATGTGAGAATTTTTCACTGCCTCTTTTCATATGACGGCCGCTACTACATGGGCAATAATTAATGCCTCAATGACAGCTCTAAAATCTCGTACCCCGTCGTAACGACCTTGGCTGATGACGAAATAGAATTAAAAATTAAACGAGACTTACCTGTAAGTCGAACGCTGATTTGGATTCTATGAGTCATCAACCGGGAGTGTAGGAGTTGTACGCCCTCCCGACTTATCTATATATTTCCCCCACCCTATTCTCTGAATTTGTTTCCGTTTAGTCATTGAGATCATTATTTAGTACTCTAAAGCCTGATTCGACATGCGCTGCACTCTCTCTCGTACAACTCCTACACTCCCGGCTGATGACTCAAAGAATCCAAATCAACCTTCGGCTTACAGGTAAGTCTCGTTTAATTTTTAGTTATGTCACCACTGTAGCGTCTGTTTATTTTTTTTATTTTTACATTTGTGGCTATTGCCTTCAGCATAGATCATAAAAGTGCTTTGAAACACACACGCTCAATAGAATGCGTTTGTTTCATTAAAACAAACCTACTGTTTGGCTTGTAGCAATATTACTGACTGAGAGGTTTTTCTTTTGATTTTTGCATTCCCTGTCAATCCTTTTGCAAACCTTTTCAAGGGAATCCCGTTGGGTTTTTGATGGTAGTCTCTTAAGTTTCTTTGTATTCTGGACTTGTCTTTTAGCTTTTAGCTCGCAGCAGTTGTATGTTATGTCCATGGGGAGCAGGGATGGCATAGTGGTGAGAGCACTCGCCTCCCACCAATGTGGCCCGGGTTTGACTCCCCAGTCCCTGTGTCATATGTGGGTTGAGCTTGTTGTTGGTTCACCTCCTTGCTCCGAGAGGGTTTTCTCCGGGTACTCCGGTTTTCCCCTCTCCTCAAAACACCAACATTTCCAAATTCCAATTTGGATGTGCCACTGCTTATTCCCATTGATTTTTTATTATTATTTGTTATGTTATGCAGAGTTCGACAACGTTAAATTTTCACTGTTCATCGAACAGAATCCCTTTAATCGCGACAACTGTCCCCCTACCTCCTCCTCCCTTTTGTCTTTTTGTACAAATAGTAAAATTTAGTTTCTTACATAAGTCTGTGAATTATCGGCCCATTGGGTAATATCTTCATGTGGTGACATGAAATTAAGTAAAGTTAAAAAAATCTTATTCAGAAAAAAAGCTCTCTGACTCTTAAAAAATTATTGGCATCTATAGGATTCACTATTTTCTAACGTCAGTTAACTTATCCTAAAGGCACTAAAACATTCATAAATCAAGTTTTCACCGCACTTGCCATTCTTGACAAATTTCGGTTTTGGGGCCTATCATGAGGTCCTTTATCTCCACAACTGAAAATGAAAGTGGGATGAAATAGTGGGAAAAAAGAGTCAGTATTTCTAACGATATATCACTACAGAAACATGCATCCTGCCAGGAAACGCTATAAATTAGTCAATCAACCTTGTGGGCGTTACTAAACGATCCTGTTTTTTATTGTTCCAGTCCTCTAAGGCAATTACATAGCATTTGTGAGATATTCTCGGAAACACTATGAATCGGAAAAGTGATATTTTTATAACGAAAAGGTGAGATTAAAAAAAATGCAAAAATATTCCACTGAGACACGCCGGCTACATTTATCTCGCGATTCGATGTTTTTCTCTCTTTGTTTTTGTTTTTTTTTTTCATCAAAGGGAAGCTTCCCAGTCAGGCTTGAGACTCCAAAAAACAAAAGCAATAAAGAAATTTCATAACTTAAGCAAAGAACAAATAACTTTTCTCAGTTTTCGATTTTAAGAGTTTTGAAACGTTAATAAGTAAAAAGAAATCAAAGCAAAATCGTTATATTTTCTTAAAATTTGACAGTTGTTGAAGGAACTTTTTAAGGGGTGACTAGCTTGCTTGTAGCAACAGACAACAGCTTTTCTTTGGTTTATCTTCTACTTTTTTTCTTATTATCTTCACAATACAGATCAGTTTAACAGAATGCAGAATTCTGTTTCTCACGCTGCTGTTATGCTGGCTGGAGGAAGATTGACATTTTTTTTGTCAAACGTTCGTCAAAAAGTGTTAATGTATGCTAACGTAACCCTGCATTTGATTGGTTAGCGAAGGAATTCGTTATGTGTTCCTTCCCGATATTTACTAAAGATGAAATGTTTTTTTTTTCTTTTAAGATTTTCATGGTTTTTCTCATAATGTCCTGCAAAACAAAACAACGAGGGAAATTTAACAGTTATAAAGAAACGTTCCGTGAATTAAAATACAACATAAACAGGATTAACGTATGTAAAAATTCAACGAAGTAGTTGTTACTGTGCAACTACTGCACAAACACCAACTTGTCTTCCTTTTCCAAGAGGAAGGGTTGGACCAAAGAACACGCCTATTTCTATAGATAAAAGTGGGTTATTTGCTACATTTAAATAACAATACAATACAATTAAAAATCCAATACATGCTCTTACAACAAAAGATATTTACACTGATTCACACTCACAGAAACCTTTAAATTAAAACAAGTTATCGCTATTCTTGCCGAGACAACAAGAAATTCTGAAGAATTTACAGGCCGCGGATAGTCTCTCCCCAGCCCCCGTCCCTTTTTCCTTAGGAAAAAGGGTCTCTTTAAAAAAAAAAACTTTAGTAGTTCGTGGTTTTTGGTGACCTGTTATGGACAACTTGCACTTCCGGTATGTAAGGAATTAAATGTATGTAATCATATTATATTATTCAGGAGGAGGATGTCCGCTATTTGACAGATTGGTTAACTGATAAAATCAATAACAACTTGAGAACTTTGTTTGTTTGTAACCAGTGACCTCGTACGACTTTTAACGAGACACGAGAAACCCTGTCGCTTTACCTGGAGAAATAAATCGTTCTTAAACCGTGATATCGTTAAGTACGGCCCCTAGGCATTCACGACAAATATTTCAGCCTTCAGGCAAGGGCTCCATTTGGATCCTACCAACACGAGTGCAGGCTAATTGCAATCTATTTTGACAACAACGATGCAGTGCCATTTTCATTTACGTCATGATAAAAGCGAGGCCATTGTGCGAACGTCACCTGCCCCCAAGAAGACTAAGTGAACTGACGGACACCGACTATGACGACGAAAATGAAAAAAAAAACGTCCATTTTACGAGTCGGTGTGACGTGCGCGTACGCACGGCACCGCCTAATTAAGGCTAAAAGTAATTTTAAGTAGGAACATGAACTGGTATGGATATTCCGGCAAGAAACGCGAACGGTTTATGACAAAAAAAAGGTGCCAAACGGAAGAAGAGATCATTTCCAGGTAAATTTCAAGGAAAAGTCAGCAGAAGGCCAAATCCAGAAAAAACTCAATACTCTAATGTAAGCAATCTATTCTTATCTGAGGAAAAACCAATTTTGGTACATCTTTCAACTAATGATGGTTTCCATGGAAATAACAAAAGAACAAACACCTGTTCCACACCGAATTCATAACAGGAGAAGGTTTATGTTGATCACTATTTCAAACGTCGAAGTAAGGTATTAACAAGTAAATCTTTGAGATACCCAACATTTCATCACGACAAACATCCCTTAACTAACCTAACCTACAATAAACAAGTAAGAATATTCCATTGATTGTTAACATAAATCAAATCTAAGTAAATGTAAGTTGAGATTTCCGTTGCTTGCACTTTTATTGTTTCACACAGTCACTTAAAAAAAGCATTTCATAGAACTTTTTAGTTCATAGTGAACAAATTTTGGCGTGTTTAGGTTAATTTTGCTGACTTCCGTCCTTAAGTTTTGAAAAGAAATGTCGTCCTTACAATACTGATCTTCTTTCTATCTTCTGAGTTTACGACGCGTTGGTCTAATTATGTTTTCATCATAGGCAAGCTTGTATCTAAATTCGTAAGACAAATTCGAATTCAATTTGCGCACTGCGTGTGCGATGGTGATAGAGTTACCGATTGCTGCACAAACAAGTACTTGATTACAGCTTCAAAAAGTGTTATAAAGGAAAGGTAGTGATGGTTAACTTTTCAGGAGATGGAAAGTACGAAGCTTATGACCAGCTCTCCTGCTTAGAAGAAGCCTTGACTGGAATAAGCAAGGAACTGACTTTTGTTTCAGTTATTAACATTCCTCCTTCTGTTACTGCATTTCTGGCAAATATTCTGATCCAAGTGGCCCTTCACAAAGAATCTTCCCTTCATCCGCCGACCAAACTCTTACTTCGTTCTTTGTCAGCAAGTAATTTCTGTGTCGGTCTTATCTCAGAGCCTCTTCCTGTTATCACCTGGTTCTCTGCCGTAAAGGAACATTCAGACTTTTGCCGCTATACGCTGAATTCAAGTGTGATAACCACCTTCACTTTAGGTACAGTATCTTTGCTGACACTGACTGCAATAAGCGTGGACAGACTTCTCGCTTTGTTGCTAGGGCTACGATACAGGCAAGTTGTGACGTTAAAGCGAACACGAATGAATGTTATCGCAATTTGGATTATCTCCAGTGTTGCTCCGAGTGCATACTTTTTGAGTTCCCACATAACTTTGTGGTGTGGCAATATAGGAATATTAAATTAATATGTCATGTAATCTCTACGTACACAAAGATTTTCCTTAATCTTCGCTATCATCACACTCAAGTTCAAGCCCATGTTCACCACGGACAACTGAACCAAGCAAATCAACTGAACATAGCGCGATACAGAAAGGCCGTGTACAGTGCATTGTGGCTGCAGTTGACTTTAGTCGCTTGCTATTTACCACAAAGTATAACGGGGACTTTGTTGATTAATCGTGAATTTTCGCCTTCTTTGTTTCTCGCGTTGTGTTTTACATCGACCCGTGTTTACTTAAATTCATCATTAAATCCAATTCTTTACTGCTGGAAGATAAGAGAAGTGCGACAGGTAGTGAAGGATACAATCAGACATCTTTGCTGTCTATCGAGTTAGTAAATCCATGTCTAAGATGGACTATTCACCAACGGATGTTTCATAGATTTCTGTTTTTTAGACAATCATGCTAAGAAATGGTATCCTGTATACTAAAGTAAAACCGTTTTGGTTACGTTCCATGCCATAACGCAGGAAAATGCATTATGGCATAGAACTTCAATTTTGGTTTGGGTGTTAGCAGGCTGAATAAAATGGGTAATTTAACCTGAGTTACTGAATTAAATTTCATCGAACTGAATAGCTTTTTGTCGCTGTATTAAAAATACTGATCTCTCCCTCATTTTTACGCAATTGTGGGCTTTCGTAGTAGACTATGAGCAGTCTCTCTTTCCTCATAGCAGGGATAGTAGCCCGAAAAGAACACACAAGCCGCGGCAGCCAGCGATTTTCGCGCTCGCTCGCGTTAGTTATCACGTGACCTAAGAACAGCACACTCTCGTGTTTATCTCGATCGAGCTGCGATCAATAAGCAGTCGTATAAGTCGTATACAATTAACGCGGATGTAGTCGACGTGTTAGCTTAGCTCAATAGCCATCGCACTTAGCTCCGATGCAAAAGGTACGGGGTTCGATTCTCAGAGGGCTTTTTTCAAAGACTAAAGAAGAGAGTATTTTCAGAAATTAAGACGTACTAGCGAAAAAGGAAAAGTGGAGCTCCGATTTTAGGCTCGGCTAAATCACATATTACACTGTAATTGGCAAAGGTAACCTTTTTCTCGTTATAAGCAAGACCGAATCCGAGGAATAGTACGAACTTCGTTATCTAAACTGCTGAAGTTAAGCAACTTTTCGCCACTCACTTTCTGTCACCGAATAGAAGGTGAGTAGCGTAGTATAGCTTTCTGAGCTGAAGCGCTCTGTCTTTGCTCTCCGAGTATCTTTTTGGACAAGTTATATTAGTTGCTTGAATAAGGCTGCGATATATTGGACTATTGCTTAATACCTCACTGTGGTGACTTTGAATTAATTACAACTAAGACAATTACTCAGATGGTATAGTAGTGCTTAAGGGAGACTCTCCTCCGAAAACAAATTTCCATCCAAAACATCCGGTATTTTAACCATAAGTTAACTACAGACACTGCATCGTGTAACAAAAAAATTGAGTCAGTCTTTCTGAACAAGCTCCTGTGACAGGGACCAAAAATGGCTTGTTTCTCTTAATTACTCAGTTCCATGATCTAATAAAACTAGTTTCACTAATCTATTATGGCAACCATTTTTAGAACCAACTTTTCATAATAAAAAGCTAATAAAGACAATACGAACAGGTGTAATAGCGGAGAGACCCCTTATTTCCCTGAAATGATAAACAAAGCGGGCTGTTGTTGAACTAATAATTTTCCACTACTTCTTTGATAAGTAGCAGGAAAAGAGCCTTAATTGCTTCGATTTTTTAATACAAATAAAAATATTAAATGTATACTGGTCACATTACAAATAGCAGCGTTTCATAATTAAAGAAACTTAACAATAAGAAGGAAACATAAAAACAATGAACTCGACCCCTCTGACAGGCAAGGTTCTTCTTCTTGGTAGACCACGATATAGTTACCGAGGGATAAATCGCCTTCGGTTGCAATATCAAATATTCAAATTGAAGAAAGATGATGATGACAAACTTTCCATCAGATCAAACATACGCTGACGCAGCTTTTGATCGATTGATTTTAAGATAAAGCACAATACTAAAAAGAATACATGTTTCAGCATCCCTGATGCCATCCTCAGTTCAAGGAAAATGCTACAACAAAGCTATTTATATGCAATAGTGATTAGAATTGTAAATGAAAATATAAGCAAGAATAAAAAAAGCGTGATTACGTGAAATCTAAACATACAGTTTTAAATTAACATGTTTAACCTGTTGTTTTAACGTGGGCTTTTCCCAGTGGATATGTAAAGATTCTTTGTTCTTAAGTTGAAAGCTGGTAGTGGCGTGGTCGTCTATAATGCTGAAGCAATTGGCTGAACACAAATTGTGGCAACTTTCGGAATGTTGTGTTTGTATACGTGAGAGGCCCTGTCCGTAGCTAAATGCTCACGTACGCGTGTTGAAAAGTGACAGGTGGTTTCACCGACGTAACTAGCGTTACAGCCTGCACATGAAAATTTGTAAACAACACTCCAGCGGAGATTGCTAGGGATAGGGTCTTTCGCGCTAAACAAGCTTCTGATTTTAAAAGAAGAGAAAACTAACTTAATATCAAGATTATTGCAGTAGCGTTTATAAGGTGGCGAATGCGTTTCTGAGTGACGCCAGAATAATGGCCTATATAAGGTAACTTGAAATAAACAGTTGAGACCTTGTCAGGAACACAACCCACAGAAACAAACCTTGCTTTCGACCCTGGTTACATATCGGTTAATAACCCTTTCAATAAGATGGGTAGGGAAAAAGTTCTTCTTGAGAATTTGAGTGAGGTACACTTGCTGTCTTTGTGAAAACCAGCCCAGGTGCTATTGATTTCGTAGGTTCTGTCAAGAAGTGTCCTGATGAGACCAAGTTTGGTTAGGAGGCCAGTGAAGGTTTTCTTACAATAGACACTAGTGATAGGGGACGTTACCATGGCAGCCACTTTTTTTAAATTTTCACCTTTTCTTTTACTTTAAAGTAAGTTTCACATTTAATATAATTTTCGTGTTCTTTTATTGATTTTAGTTACTTTTTGGTCAGTTTGGCATTTTTCAAAGGTTCTGGAAAAATCAAGAAATTCAATATGGCGGATCCAAGAGGCCGCCGTTTTTGACCTAATTGCTACGTCATATGGCCTCACCAACCTTTTTTGCGGACCTCAGGGGAAACCTTTTTGGATGTACTATCTGCCCTCAAAGATTCGTTGTCAAAGCTTTAATACTCGGAGTAAAACGGTGGTTGCTGAATCAGCTTCCCGGTCCCAGCAGACCAAAAAGCCTGGCCTGAATAGGGTGAAGCTCCGCCATCACCAATCTCGAGTTCAAGATCATGCTCTTCAGCAGCAACCAAGCTTAACAGGTCAACTGAACGTAGCACGAAAGAGAAAGGCAGTTTCCTGTGCACTGTTGCTGCAGTTGACAATAGTTTTCGTGAACTCGACATTAAACTTGATTCTTTTTTTTTTTGGAAGAACAGAGAAGTGAGACGAGCCGTGAAGGCCACAATAAGACATATTTTCTGTTCATCAATAATGAGGGGTCCCACTAGAGCGAATTCTGTTTGTTTTACCAAAAATTTTGTCAACATTTGAGCTTTTCTTAGTGTGCCCCCTTCGTTCAAAATTTCTAAAATTTCGCCAGCGGATTAAAAAGATCAGAGATGCCGAAGCGTTTGGGTGGGGCAGGCAGTTTTTTCCAAACCGCCCAAAGAAACAACTGTTTATTTAAGGAAATTAATGCAAAGCGGTGCTTCTCAGTAAAAGCGCGCGAAAACCGAGCGAAAGCATTGAGGTGTCCAAAATGGATGGTCAGTTGGGTCATTTTTGATGGTTTTCAGACACCGTATTTTGCGATAAAACTTCCCCCCCCCCCCGATTTGGGATATGGAGCGCCAAGGAGATGGCCATTGTTGTGGCCTTTTCCTTGGAAATTAATGCAAAGCGGTGCTTCTCAGTAAAAGCGCGCGAAAACTGAGCGAAAGCATTGAGGTGTCCAAAATGGATGGTCAGTTGGGTCATTTGTGATGGTTTTCAGACACCGTATTTTGCGATAAATTCCCCCCCCCCCCCCCTTTTAAATAATGTGGGGCCAAGGAAGTGGACCTTGTTTGGGCCTTTTTTTAAAAACACAAAACCACGGCCCGCCCCGCTGAAAAGTTTAGAC
>Ga0126336_10000855_pt1 | contig 14255 bp, 12 predicted proteins | sample SidCmetagenome_FD_92530 | JGI IMG/M metagenome (GOLD analysis project Ga0126336, IMG submission 92530) | Coral microbial communities from El Islote,Puerto Morelos, Mexico - Siderastrea C C metagenome | ecosystem: Host-associated > Invertebrates > Cnidaria > Coral | place: El Islote,Puerto...
CAGATTTTAATTCCGAGAGATTATTCTTCTCCAACCAGTCTGCAACAAATTCTAGAGATTTTCCCTGGAAACAGGCAGTCTTCTCTACGCGGTCCGGCGCCATTGTGTCAAATGAGAAGTGATCAGCTAGCGACGTCCTTCACAAGAAAGAAAAACGAGAAGTTGTTTTCGATTTGCCCCCCCCCCCTCTACCCCCGGGACAAAACCGTTTCAAACAATTCCCCACCCCCGGGCCCGAAGGGCTGGACTTGTCCCGGGGGTTGCCCGGGGGGGGGATGGTAACAGGTAAAATTGAACCATGCATTAAAAGCTAAGCCGATATTGCAAAAAGCCTTTGACAGTGACACAAGAAAAAAAGCAAATTTTATCTTCTAAAGAGCAAAATAGATTCTGAAAATTGAAATTGAAACTGAAATTGGCTTACGTCAGTGATCACCCTATAAGCAGAGCCTAAGTTTGCGAGTTTGAGTACTGAGTTCGAATCTGTGTTTGACGAGAATCTGTTCCGAGTGATGATAGAATAGAACAATTAAGTCATCAGCAGTCAACAGCGATAAAATATTTTTTGGCGGGTCGGATACCTTCGTATCTACCCACACGCCACGGTAAACGTGATTCGTCCTGGGCTTGAAATTGTATCCAAGCAACAGCAAGCGCATGCTCAATAAAGACTTGACTCGATTTTTGCAGAGTCTCTTTTCTATCACGGAGTTTAGGAAAGGTTCCAGATGCTAGCAGGGTGGTCAGTGATAAACTGAAAGACACAATTTACTCCAGTAACAACTTACCTTGCTTATGCTAGGACTACCGTCGTTTTCATCTTCCTGCAAAAAAGGTTTTACAGATGAACAACGGATTCCGGGTTCTGTTTTTACTCGGACTGAGCGACCAGTAACACAACAGGCGTACTAGAAAAAATGCGTTTGCTGGAAGTCCAATTACCTCTGAGATTTCCTGCTCATAATAAAAGTTGTACAAAACACTTACTCACCTCTGGGTGGCTGAACTTCTGACGGTGCTCTTTATTCTGTTGATAGCATTTCGATCCATACTTGCACGAAGGCTTGGGCTGTGGGGTAATAAGAGTTGAATCAATTGATTACAAGCCAAAACATAGGCCCGCAATGAGTGCAGAACCGACGAAGTGTTGGTTCGTCTTGTTTTTATCATCTCTTCCTGAACGCTATGGCCACAAGGAGCCGCAATGCTTTAGAATAAGACAGCCACATGTGGTTTAAAAACTGATTTAGTTTTCAGTGCGCAGTCAATCGTTTGTAATAGTTAATGAGTGGACGAAAGATCTAATTAATTACATAAAAAAGTCCTTTTTAAAACAGAAAAAACGAGTACAAATGTATTCTCGGTGGCGTTTTTTTGGTGTCGCTCGAAGCACAGCACTTTAAATTTTAAAATAATTAACAAGGTACGAACAAAATAAAATGAATGGCTGACCTTTTTATTAGGTGATCCTTCCCCATCACCGTCTAGCGCTTTCCTCTTTCTAGTTTCTGTTTTCGGTTTACTGAGTTCTTCATCTTTCATCTCCTCGTCCTTTGATTCATGGTCACTGTCATCATCGTCCTCAATGATATCGTCACCATCATTATCGTTTCCGTCATCGTCATCATCGTCTTCTCTTTGTGGTTCTGCTCCATCTACAACGTCAAACAAAAGCTCAAAATCAGATATTGATGAACACTTAGCAAAAGATCTTTCTAAAACAATTGTAAAAACAAAGGGGTTTGCAGCCAACTGCTAAGTTTAAAATTCCATAATCTCTATAATGATGATGTGTTGACTGTGGTGATGCTAATGGTGATGATGATGACGATGATGATGATGATGATGATGATGATGATGATGATGATGATGATGATGATGATGATGATGACGATGATGACGACGACGATGACTGTCATTTTTCTAGAGGCTAAGACACTTACGTATTATAATTATGGCGATGTTTATCATGGCCAGATCAGATCACTAAACCAGGGTACTACATGCTTAAAGTACTTAGGCTAGGCTAGCCTATCTATATATATTACATAATATAATGATAATATAATAAACTCATAACTGGAAAATGAACTTTGGCAAAGTTCATTTTCCAGGTATACGGTTTTTCTGGAACGATATGACTTAAAAGGATGCTTTACATAATATAACGATATATGATTATATAAGTTAAGTGGATGTTTCAAAAACGAATATACCACGAAAGCAATGCAAATCACTGTTCGATGCTCTTGAGGTCTTGAACAAAACCTGTAAAAAAATGTCGCAACAAGAGAGTTAGAAAGGAAAGGATTAGCACAAACACTGCCAGAGTGTCTGTCTCTGCAAATTCCACAGTTAATTCATGTAAAAAGTTTTGACCCTCGAACAAAACTATGACGCTGTTTAAAAGAAAGAAACAACAACAATCAAACACCAATCTCGACTTCCCCTTAAGAGTTTAGGATAGCAGAGTGAGGGGTGGGGGGGGGGGGTCTACTGAATGTTACACACTGCATTCGTTCATTAAACATGTCTGAAAACGAGTGTTCAGCCGAGTGGTAATCGAACCGCTGCATATGTTAAACAAAGACTACACCTTGTAACGACATCCAAGGGCTTGGATCACTAAGGAACTCCGCTCACCTTAAGATGATTCAGATTAGTCGCAGTTTTCCAATCCTTGTCATCTCTGATCCGCGTCACTCGCGGAAATCTGATCGATATTCCATCAGCAGTGTGCGTTGTTGATTTACTGAATTCTGCTCCTGTTATCTCCCACACTGGCGCCTTCTGGGGAGACAAGAAAAGCCCCAGGGGCATTAAACCCCCGCCGTTGTTCTCCCTCTCCCCAGGGTGTAAAATATATTATGGTCACTCAAGATACAAGCTCTCGCCTGTGTAGCGAAAGACGCGACGAGTATTTGTTTAGCCGAGCGAAAACCGGAGGTCTGGGGCAAGTGACCACGCCAAAAAGAGCACGAAAAAAACAAACAAACAAACAAACAAACAAACGAGTATTACTAGACCTCGTTCTGACGCGGAGTAAAAAAGCCCACACGGATTTGAATCTTTACGCTAAAAGCTGACCAAAAAAAGCGAGTGGCGATTGTACAGCTTATGCAGAGGAGTAAACTAGGGAAAATGGTAAACAAACCTTTGGATCTGCCATCACAAAGTCAGGAACCAAGCTGCGATGAACATTCAACCATGATGGAACCTTGGAGGGGTCCTACACGAAGCCACAAATAAACACAGTTAATTCTTTACACTGTTTACGATAAGAATTGAGATCAACGAATCATCCGTTGTCTTCTATCCAGCAGATTACATACTGATATACAAACGAAAGGTTTTATAGGATTTATTTCAAGACATAAGCGTTTTTCGGAAGATTTCCGTGAGGAAAGGCAAGAATTATCGCACAAAATCTTGCGTTTCTACAAACCTTGCTAATTTTGTTCATTTTCAGCTGCTTATTAAGCTGCTCAATAGTTTTATCATCATGTCCATTGCCACACTTAGCCACAGTACACCACTGTTTGGTAGCTGGATCCCACACCCCCATCAGAAAGATTGACATCAGGCCTCCTGCAACAAAGCATAGGCCTGCAGTTAGTGTAGGCACAGTGGTCTTAACTCTTCACTCCCAGAATCAGTTATGGAGACATTAGGGTGACTCTAACTTCTGAGTCTGTGGATGAAATCCTATGGTGTGACCATTCAAATGAAACCTCATCAGCAGTACTCTCACTTGGTATTATTTATATTTAAGTATTTTACAAAATGAAATTTGGGATTCGTCTTGAATTTTGATTTTAGGCACTCTTGGGAGTGAAAGGGTTAAGGCATGTAACAGACTTCAAGACAGTCTATGATTTTTGTGAGTTGGTTTGACACCTTCAGGCATTTAGACAGAAAATTGGGTGGTTGCCTTTTTGAAAGCAGGCTATAACTCTAGATGCATTTTTAATGCCATTGAGTTTCAACAGTAAAACCACTTAACTAAATACTGTTACCTTTATTTCCTGTACCATAGTAGGCCCCTAGTACTACCAGGTCAGCAGTATCTGCCATGGCACCTTCTTCAAGATAATCTTTCTTCATCTGTAAAAGAAAACAATTGCAATATCAAAGCTTTGTTTATAGTGTTCTTAAGAGTTTGTTGTGTATGCAGCTTTTGTTTTCAGAATTTTATCTGGTGTCACTAAATGACTTTCAAATACGACTGTTGAATATGTACCTTAAGCCAGTGTCTTTTCCCTGGTTCATATATACCCTGAAAAATAAATGAGCAAATGGCATGTTAAAATTACGCCATGTTATAATCCCATCAGGTCCACACCAGTCCTACTAAATATATTCACGGTGGATAACAATCTTCTCTGATTACAAATTTGTTCATCTGTGGAAAAGTTGGAGACTGTAGAAAAAATGAAAAGAGGTACTAAGTGCAAATGAACCCTTTAAGTCCCAGTATTAATAGACAAATTCTCCTTACTGATCTCCACACATTTTTTATAAACTATTTGGAAGACTTTGTCAAAAGATCAAACCGGTGATCATTTTATTCATTCTCATAACCTGTTCTTTTGATTTTGTATTGATATTGTGAGGAGAAATTTGATGTTGGTCACTCCTGGGTCCTAAAGGGTTGAAGAAATGTCTGAAAATGATAAAATGGAAAACGATTAACGATAGCTATGGAACTTACAACTTATGCAGTGCTGCAATAATCGTGTCACCTAAACTCTAACATTATTGACAAATTAAATGGGACTTTTTAGATCATTCTAAACATTTTTAATAGAGGGTAGACCTTGTCAGTTATACAATAGTTGCATTCAAGTGCTGCAATTTTACTAATCAACATACACACTTGTAGAGCAGTTAACAAATCAATTTGCCACATTACATTTATATCCTTGAGTACGAGTCCCTCAAGACCTTCATTCATGGCTCTTGACATTAACTTGGACAGTTCTTTTTCTGTCTGTGAAGGCAAGAAAAAACACTCATTTGGACAATCTACTTCACCTATTTATAACAAAAGATTTTTCATAAGAGGTTATATCCATACAATAAGAGACTAAATTGTACCACAACGGTGGGTGGAATTAACTTATTACCCTTCCAGGAGGTAAAATTTATAACAGGTTTTTCAATTCAATACAAATATAAGCAATACAAAAAAAAAAAGGATGTACAATAGTTCGGGGTCATACCTTGATAAAATTTGTTTCTGACAACATTATTTTGTTCGGGATGACTGTAACATTTTTCTCCAGGATTTTTCGTCTCTCTTGCATGGTCCTGAAAGAAAGAGGATTCTCTCTGAGCAATAACTCTCCTAAGCAGTCAATGTTACGACGTTTTCCTGAAGTAATATTCATTATCGCTAAAACAGTGCATTTAGGATCTCTTCCAACAACCACCTAATCCAGAAAAAAACCTAGCTTATTTTTGTATCTATCCCATGCAAACTGGTTAATTCAATAGTTTTTATTAAGCAAAGGTATACCACCTACTTTTTCATGAGATTTTCATCATTAAACTGAAGGCAGTCAAAGATGAACAAACAAACACTGGCATCTTTGAATGCTGATTTCTTTGAGAGAAAGAGATGCAATGCATTAGCAAAATGGAACAAGCACATACGTAAGATATAAAATGAAACCTTCTAGATAATAGTATACCATTAAATCTAATTGAAACAAGTGTTGGCGGATTGAATCAGTGGGTGCAGAATGATTGTTAGGACAGCCAAGAATACCTTATGAATGCCCAGAGTTCCAAATGGCAAGGGATTACCAGTCTTGGTATCAACCAATAAAACCTAAAGAGAGATTAATATTGATGTAATTCAGAAACAAGTTTCTGTGTAACAATAATATTCTTGAATGTGACTAGTTCTTGAATTTGTGCATGTCTGATACCTTATATTGTAGCAAACCAATATTATCTAATTACAATAGTTTTTGAGAGTAGACTTGAGTGCTTGTTTTCTTATAAATTAATTAAAAGAAATTTTCAAAAGCTTGCTTGAGACTGAAATTGCTCATGGTTTTTTAAAAGGACACTATCAAATTTTGCAATCAGTATCATTATAAATACAGAAATATTCAATTACCAGTCCATTTGCAACAGGATGCATAATTTTAAATCAGTCTCATCATACAAGATCAGACAACTTTCATATCCCTTGCTCTATTACTCCATAACCAAGCCCAGGGTTGTAATTCTTCTTGGAAAAATACATGACTAAGTCAGCACCTTGGTTGAATGAAAAGGTGCTTATACACTGTAAGTGCAAAGTGTTAGTCATTTGTACTAAAAACATTTGTGCAGGCATTTGTAGCTCTACAGTTGTCTATCATTTTACCTCGCTGTCCAGAATTAAGTTGTTGCCATGGGGACAGGCCTTAGGGAGGTGATCCTTAATAGGAGCAACCTGATTCAAATTAATGGGAAAAAACACCAATGGTTATTACGTAAGAGGGAAAGCCACTTAAGACAAAGACACTGTTAGACCTCATGCAGTCCACAGGGCAAAAACTTAACCCAGTTTCTGCTATAAGAAGCAACTGACATGTAGTTTGAATATTACTACCTCCAAAAAGGTGGTAGTTGTTAGTCCATCACAGGGTTATCTCCGACATGCTGTTACGTTTTAGGATTCCTAAGGGTTTGATGGTACTCGTTTATACACCTGGGTGGAGAGAGACAATGTGGAGTAAACTTAAGTTTCTTCTCTCAGGGAACAAAATCATGGCAGAAAATAGCTTGAGGTTGAACCACAAACTTTTAGTTCTAAACAAAAGTAAAGTCAGTAAGTTTGTCATAAGACCACAACTGCCAAAAATGCACCTAAGGCAACAAACACTGTCTGACTATTGCTTCATGTAATGTGATTGACCGTCATCAATGTCTTCAATGTCTATAATAGCACGGTAGCCCAAATGGTACATATTCCCAATGAACCTTTTCCGACTAAGTAAATAATATAACACTGTTGTGACCAATAACTAATGTATGTTGATAATGAGCATTCCAAAGATGACCTTCACTCTTGGAATGAGGAAAAGCAACACTATTTTATTTCCCATGTTCTATAAACAGGAGCACAGTGCTTTATACTTCTGCTCTGTAAACATGGCTTACAGTAACTAACTCAAAAGAATGTAAGACAACAGTGGAAACACTACCCTAAGGTATCACATTTCTATACCTGCCAACTTTTTCTAAGTCAAATTTCTGAGATTTTTGTATCCATATAACCCAAATTTCCAAAAAATTTCTGACAACTTCTCAACATTGCAAAAGATGTTCCAATGACTTTGAACATTGCCAAAGATTCCCAAAGATGTTCCAATGATTTCTGAAGGTTGCCTAATGTTGTGATGCGAAGCTCAAAATCTCGGTGCGATCTTGTTAGCTTGTTACTTGGGACTCAGATGCGGCATTAAGTGCCGTTCACTGGACTAGTTTGGGTGGGAACTGAATTCAATTGTTTACATTACTGGTTAATGAACAAGTAATCCGGAATTGTGAGTATTGTCCTACATGTGCATGTGCGATGTTTTCAATCCACAGGCATGTGACACACATAATGCATGTGAGTTGGCAGGTATACATTTCCACAACAGCCATTCTCCCAAAGTTCTACTCAAGTTCCCATAAACCTTATTATAGGAAATTAACGCTCCATGAAATTAACGCGAATTGTAGAATTAAGTGGAGCGTTATTTTCCGTGACCTTTATTTCCATCATTTTAATCCCAAATTCTGGATCCAGTCTGGACATTCTTGACACCCACAAAACAATAGCTTTCCTTCATTTAGGCCGAATTCAACACACATTGTCAGTAAAGAAATTGCTTCACACACCTGTAGATCTGTTTTACTCATGATTTTAAATTCAGTCATGAAATAAATTTGTTCCAGTTGGACCACAAAGTGTTTCTTTGTGTTTATCGTGTTAATTTCCCTCATTTTGAAATGTTACCCCCTCTTTCGCGTTAATTTTCTTTCTTGGGGAGTAATTTTCCCTTCAATTTGCGTTAATTTCAGTCGCATTAATTTCAAATACCTTAATTAACACAAGCATTAATTTCCTACAATAAGGTACATTTTTTACACAAAAAGCTGTTCCATACTTGCTATGTGATAAGTAAAATGTTATTGTTAAATAATTCACCTTATGTGCAATAACAGGTTTTAGACTGCGGCTGAAAAATTGAAAGTCATTGCCACTTTTGTGTACCTTAAAATCAAAACAAAATTTTTAAACAGTTAAAATTAAAAGTAAAAAAGAACGAATGATAGCAAAAGCATCTAGATGAAAACTGAAGCACAACAAAGAGTTGACTAACATAACTTACCTGAACTCTCTCACCGTCATATTTTATCTCTGCAAACATGCCACTGGGACATTTCTTAACAGCAGATGAAAAATTCTTACAAGCTTCTGCCTGAGGACAAAATTAAGAAAAGGTTAATTTAATTTGTTAGTATAATGCATGTTAAACCAGACAAGTTTTGAATGCCTGGCAGTGATAATTTCATCCTCAGAAGTGCTGATTGTTACATACTATTATTATTGGTTTTCATAGGGGCCAACATTGGTTCAACAGGTACCATTACAATGAAAGGTGCCAATACATATGTGTACCAACAGTGGTTTCACAAGTGTCGCTTCTCACAAACTCTGTTTTCAGAAGTGCCAGTACATACCAACATTGGCTGAACAGGTGCCAATACATACCAGCATTGGTTTCACAGGTGTCATCAAAGAGGCCCTGATGCTCAGCTTTTTACTCATTCCTGGTAAGGCACCAGCTTTGGTTTGTTTCCTTTGCAGGCATCGTTGTACAACATCACTGAGGTTATTAGATGCTTGAAATGCTGCATATGCATCAGGATCAAGAGCGTCCAAGCTGATAAGGGGGCAAAGAGTTTAACTTTTGATTAATGGAGAATACAATAAATTATAAAGAAAAAATACAATTTAAAACATGATGAATAACTTACACATGCTTTGCTCCAGTGTTCATTCGCAGGTCGTGTTTGATCAGTCGAATGATGAACTTCAGATCATTTGCTGTGCACCTAAATCCATTGAATCATTGCATGATTAAAACCAAATATTAATGTGTACAGTAAGTATATCATGAATTTTGTTTTCAAAGGAGGTTACAGCTGTATTGAATGTGACAGGTTTGAAAGGTTGGCAAGTACAGCACAACTGTTCTACATTCAGCTCATCAGTTAATATTATTCTGTTGAATATCTTTTTACCTTCTTGCCATTTTTGTCAGCTCCCTCTGCTGCTCATCTTCTTTTGTGAAGTTCTTCAGTTTATCCAGAAACAGATCAGCCTTAAAATACAAAAAGAAAAAAAATGCACTCTATGGAGTGTGAGCTGTCTTTAGAACCCTAACTACCTGTGGGTGCAGAACTGCAGATTGCAGAAACTTCAGAGTATTTGAACCTCCAGTTACATAACAGTGCATTTCTTTGTCACAGAGTGAGATAAACTCGTGTATCAATCCTTCTGCTGTGGAGGAGGACAGGGGGGGGGCAGGGACCCAGGAACAAAGGGGGTGGGGATGTATGGGAGGCATGAAAGGGAGGGGTGGGAAGCAGGATTCTCTATAAAGCAGGAAAAAATTGCACAACTTGGCATGATAATTTGCTATATAAAAAAGTGCAAACGAATTGGAGTCAACAAAAAGGGGGAAAAAACCAAAACTAGTCAAAAGGAGAGTATTGGAAGTCAGACATTCGGAATCCTGTACTCCAACCTTCTTTTATTCAATGTCAGTAATAGTTTAAGTTGGCTCACCTCTTGTAGTGAAATCAAACTCTTCTTTAATGGCTTCAACAGAGGGCTGCTTTCAAAAAATGCACTCACTGTTTCAGAAACATCACCCTGAAGCAAACAACACAGTCCTTTAAGGTCCAGACTTGCAGTTTAATTAGAAAATGTTGTTGATTAAATAAGGCATCTTTAGTTCTCTCTGCACCAGTAATTGTACTATTTTTAACATATTTCTACAAACCTGTTCCAAGTCTGTCAACATATCATCTTGACTACCACCGAATATCTGCAAAATAGAGTGGATCATTTTTTTGTCTTTAAAAAAGCTTCATGTTGTTACATGTTGATCGTGTTGCAAACAGGCAATAAAGTGGAATGCAGTGCAAAATAACACAGTGCAATGCGATATATTAGTATATTGCATTTCAAAATAATAATTGCAATATATTTATTGCAAAACAGAGCAGTGCAGTTCTGTACCTGGCTGAAAAGTTTAATGAGTTGTTTGCTTTGTAAGTTGTAGATCCTCTTGTTTACTCCTGGCAGTAACATCTTTGTCCACAGTAACAAATCTCCTTTGAAGCCATCTACAAAACAAACATAGTGTTTTTAAAACCAGGAGTTTAAGAACATTCTTATACATCACAAGAAAAGAGAATCAGGATCAATTTTAATTACTGTTGGAATTAGTTGTATTTAATCCATAAATCACAACCTACAAGTGTTATGCATGCCCCAGATGACGTCATTTACATACTGCACATGTAGACTAGAGTGGCCTCGTCAACCACATTAAATTGCGCCAATCACCCATCCTCAGTGACACTAAGGAGACAGACCATTGCCTTTACAGACAGATGGTTGATTACTTTGCGTGGCGAAAACAAAGCCAGGAAAAGGCATCTACTCTTGCAGGCTAGGTTGCTTACTACTACACATAAAATTCAGGGTAATGGAAGAACACCTGTTGGCGGTACAAATTGTACATCCCCACTCCTTGTTAACACCTCTTTTAATACAGGAACGTAAAGTTTGTGAAGAAAAAGTTATTGAGAAACCACCTTATAAGGGGGTGGGGTAATATTAATTTTATATTTTTTTTGGTGGGGATGCGAGGGGGAGTGGGAGATGATGTAAGAATTTGATATCACCTTAACAGTAGCATATTAAGTCATACAAGAGCCAAGAAGGCCCACATGACCAGAGCTTATCTCGGTTTCTGTAGCATGAAGCAACTGAGAGTATTGCTTCTCCCCCCTGGATGGGGTGCTAGTCCATCGCAGGGTTAGCCCCAGCAGTATGACACCTGGCCCAAGTTGTTCAAAGGTTGGATAGCGCTATCCACTGGATAAATCTCTATCCAGTGGATAATGCAATTGGTTTCCCTAACACTTATCTACTGGATAGTGATTTATCCGGGGGATAGCGCTATCCAACTTTTGAACAACTGGGGCCAGTACCCATTTATACACCTGGGTGGAGAGAGACAACGTGGGATAAAGTTTCTTGTCTACGAAAACAACATGACAGCAGGGACTGGCGTCGAACCAACCTTGAGATCTGAAGTGCAACTCGCTTACCCACAACACCACTGTGTCCCCACATAAGAGTAGCATATATTTCCATTCAATTTGCTCTGATAAGGTCCTGGCTCAGTGTGTTCCACAACTGAGCTTACTCCATCTGTACAAGCTTACTGCTAAAATTGCATCTGGCTGTCCAATGGATGCGCTCTTTTTAAAGAAATTCCAGGAAAATTCACCAATCTTTAAAGATCTTCCAGTTATCAAATACCTGCTATCAAATACCTACTTCCAGATCCTGAATATTCAATTTCTGACTGAAAACTCATTTCTAAGAGCATACATGTAAGACTTAATTTTTTCAACAGCGACTCCTTGCCCCTCCCCTCAACCTACTACTATAATGTTAATCCAGATGATGTACTGCCTTATATTACAGCACAGTGTTCCAATATAAATTACCTCCAGAAGTTCCCTTTGTAAAGAACTCAGCCAAAATTTTGCTCTTGGCATTGTAGCTTGGTTCTTCAGCAAGTTTGATGCAGATTCTTCTGAATTCTCTGAACGAATTGTCCTGGCTGCTGTTATCGCTGCCACTCTTGGCAGATGAAGAGCTCTCACCGCCATCAGTGGAAGCTGCTGCTTTCTTAAATTCCAGTGGAGACTTAGCTGATGCAGGGACCGTTGATTTACCAAATGCAAGTGTGGACTGGACTGCCTTCTTTTTGGGTGAAGGAGATTTTTTTGCAGTTAAATCTAAAATATAATGTTGGAAGCTATCTTTCAACATCTGGTATTATTATTGTACTGGTCCTATACGTATTAACTGGTTGTTACTATGTGAAAGTGAATTATCACTAGCTTGGGAAAGGATTGGTATAAGGGGGCATGCATAAGATAAGTAAAACTGAAAAACAACTGAGTTCAGAAAATCTGGTTAGACAAGTACACAAGCAGATCATGACTGGAGGTAAACAAAAACACACAACAAAGAAGATGACAACAACAATTAGGATGATAAAGATGCTGCTGATAAGGATGAGGATGAGGATAATGATTATGGTTAATATTATTTCCCAATGCAACCTACCCCTCATACTTGAGTATTATTGGCTGACATAACAGAAGGGCTTAAAGCAGCTGATTAAACAATTATGATGATGATGATAATGATGATGTTGACAATGACAGTGATGCTGGTGATGATGATGATGATGATGATGATGATGATGGTGATGGTGATGACGGTGATGATGATGATGATGATGATGATGATGATGATGATGATGATGATGACGATGACGACGATAATGAACAGAAGGAGGAGGAGGACGACGACGACGACAAGGAGGATAATGACGAAGACAATAATGGCATGGTATAAAGACAGACTGATCCAGACATGTACTGCTAGCACAAACACAAACCTTTGATGAGACTTTCGATTTTCTGTCGATCGTCATCCTTGAGGCTGTCAAATCCATCCAAATCATCTGTGCTGTCAATCTTCTTCGTTGTAGCTCGCGCCCTGGACAGTGAGTCAAAGATGCATGGAACATGATACCATTGTTTCATCATTCCCCCGTCTTCACTGAACGGATTCGACACTAGTTTTCCTATTCGAGTCGAACTCTTCTCTATCTGCTGCTTGCATGTTTTGCACTTCGCTCTTCCCTGTGAGGCATACTCGACAAGAAAAGGCTTCTCTCCGCTGTCGGCAGCCATGACGCTCAAAAACGAAAACACTCGTCGGCAATAGAAAGCTGAATTGTGCTTGGCAAGCTGAAAGTTAACTCTTGGAATCCCAAACATTGGAAATGACCTTTAAAGGCATTATGATAGGTTTTGCAGAAAATTTTTGCAGAGTTTTCAAAATTTAGTGGCAAGTTTAGACTTGTGACAAGATCGCCCACGATCCGCCATTTTGTTTTTATGTGCTCGAATTGCATCCTGGGAAAGAACGTAGTAGACGCCTCATATATGATACATTATAGTGTACCGGGGAGGCAAGCCGCTGACCAGCCTAGTGCGGATTCATAACGGTTCAGTTCAAAATGGACGATTTGTTTGGCGATTTGCCTCCACCATGTAGGATGAAAATAGACTCTTTCTCCATCTCCAGGTTTTTTAGGATGTATTTCATTAACCTTGTTGTTTTTTTTGTGTTTTCAGCCAGCGAGGGTGACGTCTCGAGTTCAGTGGGAAATCTGTACGATGATGTTCCGACTCCAGAAAGACGAGAAAATAAAGTCAATAAAAGAAAACTCGCGACCGAGGACGGTGATTGCAATGAACTTCCGACCAAAAGATCTGTCCCACGTAAGATGATGCTTCCTTGAGTAGTCTGATTTTTTACATTTCTTAAAGAGCACGAAATCTAAGAGTTGCAATTAATTTACGAACTTTAGTAGATCTGCAACTCTTTCAACTTCTGCTGCCAACACGTTTTGTGCCTCCCCGTTTTTTTTTTGGGGGGGGTGGGGGGGGGGGGGGGGGGAAGGGCATCACTCAGAACCTTTGATGAGGGTGTGCCGCCTGGGTCTCTCGACCCTGGCCCTATTTCATATCAAAATATTTAATTTTCCATTGTACCTGTTTTCAGATCTCGCCACTATAAATATCTATTCCAGGCCATATTCAGACCAGGTCCCGGTTGTTCAAAGCAGATTAAGCTGACCCAGGATAAGGATCAATTTGTAATTTAATCAGTCATATAGCAAAGCTTCAGGGATTCCTTCAAGTCCTTTTTGCCCTATGGTTTGTCCAAAATGGCTGATGACCAAAATGGCTCAAAAACCATACCCCTTGGGACAGCACAGACCTAGTAGATAGTTTACACAAGGGAGTACCCCTTCCCCCCCCCCCCCCCCCTTGAAGCTTCTTGGCCTTTTGAACTCCCAAAAAAGGGATTTACA
>Ga0126336_10000856_pt1 | contig 14243 bp, 8 predicted proteins | sample SidCmetagenome_FD_92530 | JGI IMG/M metagenome (GOLD analysis project Ga0126336, IMG submission 92530) | Coral microbial communities from El Islote,Puerto Morelos, Mexico - Siderastrea C C metagenome | ecosystem: Host-associated > Invertebrates > Cnidaria > Coral | place: El Islote,Puerto...
GAGAGTCCTTTGTTCAGCAAGATCTTATTTTAAGAGAAAGATCATCGAGGGCCTAATTATCCAACAAAGGAGCCCAACTTTGAACAAACAAGTTAATTGCTATGTTGCGCAGTTGTTCCCTTCAGGAATAACCTAAGTATAAAAACCATGCAAATCACGAACGGCCTTTTAACCCTGATGATGACATACATGTCGAAAACGTTTGGTTCCTTTTAATTGTTTATACCCCCTTTTTATCTTTCTTAGCCTTGTATATGCATCATTTTACCTTTTAGCGAATATTATGTCAACAGAATTCAGAAAATTGCAAGGTTAGGGGCTGGGCAAGAAAACGTAGCTGTACAAAGAATTCACATATTATTTTATGCTGAACAAACGACGTAAAATAGCATAACATTCGATGAAATGGTTAATTTGCATTTTACGGTTTTACACTAGAGTGGTTGTTCAGGTTTTCAAATACAGGTGGGGTGACCAAAACCTGACTTCCCAGAAACTAGGGACCCTGACCAGGGTCGTCCAGGGAAAACAAGGACGTGAAATGGGAGCCTTGAACCTAACGTCTCCAACAGCCTGTGCTCCCAGCCCCTGAACTTTGGACTCCCCAAAATGTTTCACAGACAACGACCACGTACGTACTAATAATGAGCTTAAACACCATTTGACGCAAAAATTCCCACTTTGTGCCATTTTACAAATTTTATCAAGCATTCAGCTAGATTCGAGTGTTGGAGAAGTTTTGGCTTTACCTCGGTGTAAGAACCTGTGAAATTCACGGATGACGTAAAACAAAGGAAACAAAAACGTTTTAAACAATACCGTACAGCAAAACAAAAGCTAACAAACAAAGAAAATCTTGTCAGGTTCTTACACCGAGGTAAACCCGAAGTTTTGCTCTTGATAAGTAGCAGCGCTAATATTCATTGTAAGGTATTGTAACTGAACAGACAACTAGCTATAAATGGCAAAGAAACTTGTTCTCACGTTTCTTTCTTGTTTCTTGTACAGACGGGCCAGGATGGTTCCCAACTCGGACGCACAACTACGGGAGTTTACGAGAGTTCAGCTGATGATGAACCTTTGTGTACACTGTAAATCAGTACATGTTCTGCCATAAAAATCACCTCTTCAGAGAACGATATATGAAAGCTAAAAAAATGACATTTTCAGAAAGCAGTGTTTGTTGGACCATGTGCCAATGGACACGATTATAGACCGCGGGGAAATCGTAACCCTCATTTTGCATTCCTGTTGATTTCTTTTGATGTGAATGGCCTCCTTGTCTTTTCTTCTTCTGCAGCTCATTAATTCTTTATCCAGGATTGCAGTATCCCACTTCACGAAATGGCCGGTCTCGTCAATGTCTTCATGGACAGCCGTAGGGGGTCCCTTCCGTGTTCAGTCAGCCTCTTTCCCTTAAACCTTGTTGTTTCAACATTCCACGTCCTACACAACTCCAGTGCTTGACCTTGGTTGTCTAGTCCTTAGAGTGTACCAGTTTTTGATCGTAAAAATTTCTAAAAGTTGTGGTTAGTGAGAACCAGGCATTTCTTCTCAAGACAGGTTGGATGCATGAGAAAGACTGATCGATCTCTGCTGGGATTTCCCTGGTGTATTTTAATACAGAAAGCAGACCATTCTCGTAACCGCAAGCCTGTTCCACTTCCTTACACTTTCCTTAACTAGCCAAATACTCACTTTCTACAAACATGGTGGAACAACGAGCCATTTTTGCTGAAGGTGGTGCATGGGAGTCAAAACTGAAATATTGATCCGTACGAGTCCAGCAAACAAAAATCACTTTACCTCTTCTTCCATTCGACAAAGGAATCAATATGCGGTGGACGAAATCTCCGCGTTCTAAGCTATTGCCATTCTCCAAGAAGTGTTTTTCTTTTAAACACTATCACCATTCTGGAGACACGTCAGTGGCTTTGCTACTAATAAATCAGTGTAGGTATCACTAAACTTGTAACCACTGAGCTTTAAAGGTTTATTTGATGCTTTCCTGGCCTGTTATTTGTAGAGCACTTTTAAAGTATTTGTTCATCAGTCTAAGGCAATTAATTATCAGCTCCAATTGGCTTGAGTACTTGTTGCTTTCCTCTCTTTCGCGACAGAAGATTCACTCCTTGTAAGAGGGTCTTAAATTGGGGTAAAGCTTGCCCGTTGGGGACCATAAGCAAGCAAGTCCATGGCCGTAGCTAGCATGAGGCAAGAGCCTCGTCTAGGTTTTATGCCAAAATAAAGAGAAATACTATTGGAAAAACAATCCCTAAAAAGCAATAGCCATTGATTGAAAAGATTAATCAAAGTAAGGTGTGCGAAAACAGCTTTGAAAAGACTCAAGTGGTTTGCATTCCGGCTATCAGCTTCATTCGGGACGTAAGAGTGACAGGCTGTGTGACACCTATCCCGTACGCATTGCTACTTCTACAGGCAGCTGATCCAAAGAATCTTGGCTTATAAAAATTAATTTCTCAGAGAATCCGTGCCCACGTTTTCTTGAGCTACTTCCTCGCACTTTTTGGAATACATTGCCTAAAAAAACTATTAACTGGATTATAATTTCGCCTCGGTATTCTGTCTTGGAAGAAACAATTCGACACGGACAGGGTCTGCACAAATCATCTATTCATAGTATAAAATAAAAGATTATAAGGCCGGTGCTGGTCAAGACTTTCACCTCTGTGCTACTATTAAAGAGCCGTTTGGCTGGCTCAAAAGTTTTTCACCGAGCAGAGTTTCCGTAAAAGGGCTTTCTCTAGAACATCCATACTGGTTAGTAGTGAGATCACGTTTTCTCTCAGGCCACAGTGGAGTTCTACAGTTCTCAGCTGCAACGGGATTTGATAATCTTGAAGCAGCAGAGCTTTTGCATGAGTTATCAGCCACTGCTAGCGAAGGAGCAGACCAGGAAGACGGGGGTGGAGGTGTATAAGAGCGATGCGAAATCTGGGATAGCCATCTACTTGGTGCCAGTATTACACGCCCTAATAGTGGGTATAAAAAATGTTGAAAGCAATAAAAAACCTGCCGTTTTACACTTGCACGATATTGAATTTTGATTAAAGAAAATCTGACGAAAAAATGCTGAAAACAGCATTTCAGAGGGTGCTGAAATTTTCCGGGGGAGCATGCCCCAGACTACACTAAAAGCTCGCGCCTTTGGCGCTCGCGACACTTGCCTTGTCTGTTCTGAAAGTCTGGCTACGCCCTGAAGTCGGTGACTGCAATGAGAAGGTTAGTAAAAAAGGTTGTTGCCATTCAAGTGAGCAAACTGGTCAGTCCACAGTTTGCGTAAATGGGACGCCAGATCTCTACAACAGATCTCTCTGTTGGACAGAACTGTTCGGAATTTGTTGTATTCCATTTACCGAGATTAACTCGGCAAGTCAGGAACCGAGCTGAGTGGTAACGCCTACGAGTTAAAGTTGGTGAAAGGCCTAGGAACTGGTAGAAAGACGTAAATAGTACGGACATTTGCCGTTTGGAAATCCTGTTTGGGAATTTTGGACTGCCTTTTAAGAAGTTCCGTTTATAAAGGAAATTTTCCTCTTGAGAAAACGAAACACTACTTGCCATTTACAACCAGAATTTTGGAGTAAACGGTAAAACACAACGAGTGATTCTGCATTTGCGTTCCTTGCCGTTTCTTGCAAAACAATAACGTAAAATTTAAATAAACGGCCCCCGCATTGCGGGCATGTGTGGACATCTGAAACTGACTGATGAATTAATGTTTTGAATCGGTGTTTAGCCGACTGTCAACGCAATGTACACATGAGTGACTCGACTCAGTAATCGAGCAATGGTTACCCATGTAAAAAATTAATGAAGCAAATTTGAAATGAAAATAAATTCTGACCACACTTAACGGAAAGGAAACCACTGCACTGAGTCAATGCTTTGTCTGACATTTGGAGTCAGACAAGTACTGAAAGGTGACAGCCTGTTAGATCTGTCAAAATGATTGCGTGGTTTTATTCACGCGAACGTGCTGTAGGTAATTCATTTTTTCTTTTTCGTCGCTAGCTAAAATGTTAAGCTCCCAAACAGCATATTTTTGTTCTTTTCATAATTGTAAATAGTTAGAATGCGTTCTGAATTAACTCTAGTCGGATTACTGAACGTAAGCGGAAAACCGAAGTCCCTCACGAAGTGCACGAACCATCACCAAATAATGGCGTTATGCCAAACTTATGCCAAACTCATTTATGTTCGTGTTAAGTTCAATTTCCTCATTTTCCGATATGAAAAAGTAAATGAGTTTATTGCTTTTACCAAAGATCAAAGCTACTTTTGTTTCATCTTGGTTGGTGAATTATTTGGTGCTTTCGCAAATTATCGCCCCATGTAAGGTAATCCGGAATCCGGAATCCAGGCAATTTTAGACTGTGGAATCCGGAATCCACGACTTTGGAATCCGGAATCCGGCTCATGAAATCCGGAATCGAACCACTAGAATCCAGAATCCAGCCTGTTGTGATTTTTCCTGGACCACTTTTCTTCTGAAAAGTGACTATTGTGTGAAAAACTCGAGCTGCGAGGAGGCGCAATAGCAATACCACGCTTGTTTCACCCACGTGTTTCACCCACCCCTGAGTCATGCTCAGATGTCGGTCGATATAGGGTATCAATTTTAAACCATGAATGCAATGACGTGACAGTATCGTATCCTGATCCTGCGGTGCATGAAACAAAGGCGCAACATTTTTTAAAAGAACAACTAGTGAGCGGCACACAGCAACGTATCTTGTCAACCTGTCTTGTTATCCGACCGGTTTCGTCTGATCGCACAGACTTTATTAGGGAGTTTAACAAGATAATAAAAGGAAACTAGTTTTATACCTATGCTTTACAGTACAAATCACGTTCCAGTAAGGGTGTGAACAGCAAAAACATCCACAGAAACTTACGTGTAGGATATGACTAAAATCCTGCGTTACAAAATATGCAATGTTTAAGGTGATTACATCGAAAAAGAAGTTGTAATGAAAATTTGTTGAAACTTTGCACAGTCATTTATTACACCTAATACATTCAAAAAAAAAAAATAAAGTCAAAAGAGAGGGTCACCGTGTCTGATTTCACGCTACAGGCTGTAGTATATAGGCACTTTACCAGCTTTCGACAGCAATATTAAAAAACCTATCCTTGTCCCAGAGACTCCCATTACTTTAGCAAATTTATTACTGGCAATGAACTATAAGCATTATTTTTATGATAGAAGAACAATATTAGAGTAAGACGTCTAAAAATTGCCGTAAAAATGAAACTAATGAAATAATGGGCAAATCGAGCGTCTTCACGGTTCCGGTGAAACGCCTAAAATCTGTCTGTAATAGTGAATTAACCGGAATATTTCAAAACTGAATAATGAAAAATTCTTCAAATTTGAAGGGGTCACCGAGTTCGTCTAGGAGAAAACGACCATTTATTTCTCTGAACAGCTGAGCTTTCAGAGAAAACCTACCAAGTTCCGAACGCACGCACACTCGTGCCCGCCCTAATCACGCAAACGATGATGCACAGAAAGGATGCGCAATGCAATTGAACGCAATCACCTTAAGGTGGCTCCCTAGAGTTTCTACAAAAGTGACTATACGAACTGGCAAGATTTACAACCCTAGCTCTGTTGTCTTGCAATCTTTATTCCTGAATTTTACCAGAATTGCACCAGTAACAAAATTACCCTTATCTTTCAGTTTTCGCTTCTCAGGCAGAGGCCGTTGTCATGGCAACAAAACATCAAAAGAAAGACAAATATTTTCCATTGATTCGTGTTTTTTCTTAAATAGTTTGAGTTTCCCTCGGTGAAATTTTTTCATACTTTCTTATTTTGTGAAAATGATTTTGAATAACATTTTGCAGGGGAAAAATAAGGGTCGTTCAGGCGGATTCACCGATATCACGTGATTTCTTATTTTTAACCATTAAACTGAATTGCTCTGATAGAATTTTTCCAAAAACTAGTAGGTGAAAGGTAGCGTTAGTATCTCAAAATGTGCAAAACTTCAAAAAACTCACCGAAGGAAACGTGAGAAAATTCACTGTTAACTTTGCTTGTTTTGGTTACGGCTGACGTCATAAAATATCAGGAAAAACCTACAATTTCATGTGAGCGCGCAGATTTCTACAGCTCGCATCATCAGCGCGTGCGCGGTCATAAAACTATAGGGAGGCACCTTAATTTTGGGGCCTACGGATTTAAGGACGTTCTCGCCTGTAGGGTATTTGCGAATTGTCTTGTGCCTCTTTCTCAAAGCGAGGCCTTCTGCAAAACCTTTCATATGAAAGTGAGTTTTATCTGCATGTGAATGGAAACTCATTTTTATATGAAAGGCTATGCACCAAGACTCGCTTTGAGAAAGAGGTACAAGGCAACTCGGATATGCCTTATTTTTTGCGCGCATTCACTTCGCAATGTCACGCCACGTCATGCATTGAGCGTGCGCGCTGAGTATGAAATATCGACAAATACAGTGGCGGTGGGTATTTTTATAGCTGTAAACGTGCTTAACTCTTTTAAATGCACGGTGACCCATTTTGTTTCGATAAATCACTAGCTTTACTGGTTTCTATGCCTTTTATCCAAAAACAAAAACAAAAACAAAAAAATCTGAACGTTAGAAGTTTTAATTTTATTGCTATTTCTACTCAAATACGATCGAATGTTTCTACCATTATCTTTCTGTGAGACTTGGATGTGGGGATTTCATCGCCTATTTGCGATGAAATCCATAAATCAGCACTATCTAGAGTCCTCCACGTAACTTATTTTTTTCCTTGTAGCAAGAAAGCCGATTTCGCCTTACATAACCAAAGCTTCTAAAAACACAGCGTTTCCAATACGCTTTATCTCCAAACGAGCACAGTGACCCCCCCCCCCCAAAGTTTTTGCTTTTCTTACATAAGTTGGTCATTATCTAAATACAGCAAACGTTTGGAAAAAAATCTGAACATGGGAAGATTTTGGGCGCGAAAAAGTCATTTCGTTTGGAAGAAACGTTGGAAACCAGAAGCTGGAATCCACCCACTTTTGGACCGTGGAATCCGGAATCCACGGACGTGGAATCCGGAATCCTCGGACATGGAATCTGGAATCCACAGCGTGGAATCCAGAATCCAAGGTTCTCTTGGATTACCTTACATGGGCCGAAAAGTAAGCCCCTTTCCAATAAATGATGAACATGAAACGAGCCATACAAAGTTTTGAAAACTTTAATACGGGCCGATACAGTCGCATCAACAACGAGCGAAGCGTGTCATAATCAGAACTTGGGACAATACACTCGGATGATAAACAAAGACCAGGCAATCTTACGTTCACACAGCCAAGTTGACCAGCAGTTTCAAAATCAAACAACAAAAAACATGTTTATCAGGGTCTAGCTGTTTTATAAGCAAAGGCATTTTCTTTATTTCATGCTGTGCACAAGTTAACTACGGACAATGAGTCACATTACCCAACACTGATTTGTGAATATCTCTGAAATCAAACCAGAATACAAAGCAAACAAAATTTCTAGTAAACATGAAGTAGAAACAGGCGAACGCAATGTCGTACTCACACCACGTAACCTCCTTAGCCTGTGTCAGCAGATCGTGTCAACATTTTCAGGAATCAAAAGAAACGGAATCGTCCAGCTTTCCAAGAATTCCTTGATCCGTGGTTGCCTAGGTGCTACACCGCTGACCTAAAAGCCCGAGGTTTCTAAAACCACACCCTTCCTTACACCTCCCCCGCTGAATAAACCTCCCCACACCCAAGAAAACCGCTACCTTGATTTACTCTTGACTCAGGAACCCGTACCAAACTCAAACAAACAAATATTACAAACTCTGAAAGATGCTGACAAAGATGCGGACGCATGCGTACTGCGTACTGCGTCCGCACAAAAATGGGAGTTTTATACAGAACATGAACACACAACGGCGAATTTCCTTTCTCTATCTGAGGAATTCAGTAATTGCCTGGATAGTTCGGCCTCGGAAGACAAAATGCACTTTTAATTAGCTTTGTCGCTGTGGTTGCTTAAGGTCCCTTATGACAGTATTTTTGACGGGTTACTTTGCAAGCATTGAATCCTTGGATCCTTGGCGGTTAAACACATTCAACCCAAATTGAATTGGTCTGAGGGGCACCTCTTTTTTTGTGAATCTTCGGTAAGCCGTTAAATTTTGGAACGCCTTGGATGTCAGGTACAACATTTTTTCACGATCATAGAGCCTGGGAGGTGACGTTTTTCTTCCTCCACTTCTTTAACGGTGCTACTACATCTGGTATCGCTAGGTTGATGATATGTTCACTAAGACGCACACTGCCAACAGTAACAGCTTCACCCGATATATCAACAGTATTAACCCTCACATCAAGTTTACCAGCGAACGGGAAGAAGACGACAAACTACTCTTTCTAGGTTTCTGTGTCCATGTGAATGAGGATGGGAGCACAAAAACAACTGTGTACAGAAAATCCACCCATACGGATCAATATCTTAATTTTACATCTGACCATCATCTACATCATAAAAGACCAGTTGTGAGGACCCTATTACATAGAGCAGAGCATCTAGTTAGCGAGGAATGCGTAATGCTGTTTTAATAAGTAAGTTACATTAGTAAGTAATGTTTAGTTTTTCTATTAGTAAGTAGCTGTAAGTAGTGTAAGTTGCTGTTTGTATTGGAAGAAGTGTAAGTTGCTGTAGCATTGTAAAATGAAATTTAAAAAATCCCGAAAAAGAAATCTAGTTAGCGAGGAAGAAGACAAGGCAAAGGAATAACAGCACATCCAAAACGCTTCACTTGCGAATGGCTACAAACGGTGGATGTTTAAGATCCCTCCTCGACCCAGCTCTGCAAGGCACAAGAACAACGCCGGCTCGGGGTATACTAGATCACTCACTGTGGGCCTTCGTTATGTGTCCGGACTCCCAGAACATCTTAGTAGAGTCTTTAAAGCAAGGGGTATAAACACTTAGCACAAACCTTACAACATCCTAAGGTCCCTGTTGGTACATCCGGAAGACAAGAGCCCCCCCCCCCCCTTGGGGGTGGTGTACGACATTGCATGCGAAAGCTGTGGGGAGCACTACATAGGAGAGACAGCAAGGGCACTGGAGAAGAAACTGGGTGAACGTGACAAGCAATCAAAATCTGCTATCTGGGAACACCAATCCAAGGCCAACCATGAGATCGACTGGGTGGGGGTCAGAGACTGTGGACAGAAAAAGGAAAATCAAGGAGGCCATCTTCATCAGACGCCAGCGTCCAACCCTAAATAGAGATGGGAGTTATGAACTTCCCGCCATTTTAAACCACATGTTGTCACGTGACTAAATACAAATGAGTCACGTGACAACAAGGAGGTCACTCATTGCTGATGAAGACTGTGGGATGCAGTCAAAAGCTTCGTTGCTTTTAATTTAGACTTTGAGACAAGAAACATTACTTGGTTATTTTCATTCCATTGAGACCCACTGGTATCAACATCAAAAAGGAAGGAAGTTATAATCATTTTGAAACGTAAGAACGATTTTCAGCAATTTGAATGCAAAAAACTAAGTTAATAAATAAATAATAAATATTGAAAACTGGACTAGCTATAGTGGATTTCTAGAATTCTGATTGGCTGAATGGAGCTAGGTTATCCTTTCTTATACGCCACCGATTAATTTTCACGGGCGCTCATTGGACGAAACACATCACGTGGTACAAAATCGGAAGGCAGGTATCAGGCCATACCCGTCCTCCGATTTGATACCCGTCGTCCGATTTTATCGACGAGAGAAAACAAAAAAGGAATTCCCTTTTTCAGGTTTTAACTTTTCAGATCTAATCACAGAGTAATAAAATCTAGTAAACTACCCAGCTTGGATTTGTTTAGCTGGAAATGTGCTGTGACCATCACTGAATCTTTTCTCTTTACACAATAAAGCACCACGTTGTAAAATAAAATAAACAAACACCTTCCTGGCTTGCTTGTATATCGGAGGATAATGCCCTTGGCTGAAAGATTGTCTTCAAAATTTCACAGTTGCGCGCGCCCTCAAAGCTTCGCCTCTCAGCCAACTGTTCATTTTTCGGACAATCTTTCAGCCTCGGACATTATCCTCCGATATACCAGCCGCCGGAATGGGTTTATTTACTAAATATACCTGCTAAGAACAAATATGGTCATGTATGCAAATTTGGACGTTTGAGGAACACACAGAACTGTTTTCGGAAGCTTATCGGATAAAATACCTTTAAACCGAAAACTGCTTCGCTTATAGTTTTTTTCGATCTCTAACTATAGACCATCGAGATTGAAAACAAACTAAACCAAAATATGCTGAAAACTAAGTCATGCGAAGTGTAAAAATCTGGGCGCTTTGAGAAATGCAAAGAACTGTTTTTGGCAGCTTTTCCGATAAAATAGCTTCAACCGACAACTGCTTGGCTTATAGTTTCTTAAATAGCTTTTGCATATCGTTCGATAACACCAAATATGCTTTCAGCTATGGCATAAGTTTTGCGGCTGCGAACTATATAAATTCGGGCGGTTTGAGGACTTTAAACAGACAACTGCTTCGCTTAAAAGATTATTACTATTTACACCTTTGAGGGCAAGAAAATCCACAATTGCCCAAAGAGATGGACCCGACAGTCAAAATTGAAAACAATTATTCGCCGACATCTCACTGAAGTGATGCTTGTGCAAATTAGATGATGTTGTCTTACAACTGTGCTTTGACGTACTGTTATGAATGAACAAACACAAAATCATGGACAGAGAAATCGTTTTTAAAAAAGTTTATTCCAAAACCCATACGTTTATACTTTAATGAATTTTGCGTTACACTTTCTGTATCGTGTGTCCGTCGACGCAAGCGAAATCGGCTGAACACAAAATATTCAAGGCTACATCTGTCTCAGATCTGAGAGCGTTATCTAATACTTTTTAAAGTCAACGCTCACACAAATAAAAAGTAAGTGACACATTTCTATTGTCATTAATTAAATTCCCATATCGAAACGCTGTTTCTTTGACGTAATGCTCAAGATCATGCAACTTAAACCGGTTAAAAACTTCACTTATTCGGTTGTGTTTCAGAACAGGATAAGCTGTCCGCCTTGAAGAAAGCAAAGATGAAGTCCTTGAAGGCAATTTTCGTAACTTGAACTTTTCGCCTTCCACAAAAAAAAATAGTATTCTGCGGAACGTTTTCTTTCTATTTATAGATATTAGATATTTTTCCCAAGTTGAAAACTTCAACCTTGTCGAACAAGCGTTTTGATGAATAAGCTTAAGCTTTTAAAGAAACCCCTTTTTCAAAAGCGACTATTGTCATGCGATTTCCCGCCAAGAAAAACACTGGTTGCCTAAAAGCACCGTGCGATTTCCCGCCAAGAATAGATAACATTCTCCCTCCCCCGCCCAGGCCGGCTTGCCTTTGGACCCCCCTTTCCCGGAGTCTTACGTACGGACGGGAGTACGGGCGTACGCTGCCGTCCCAACCAAAATTTCTCACATGGATAGAAATTGCCAGTGGTGATAAACCCAGTCGAAACAAAACATGTACTTTCTATGCTGTTCTGTAGATGCATTTTCAAGAGAAATGCTTACGTTTGTTTGTTTGTTTGTTTTTTTTTTCGTTTCAAAGTTGCCATATTCCGGGGTACTGAAATCTGCAGTGAAAATAACCCTCGAACTAAACCTTATGTGGTCGCTCGCAGTAGTAACGGAACGACAGGATGAAAGCTTTTCTACACGAGAAAATGACTAAAAATCTAGCAGGCCAAAATAAAGGGTCCGTAAGAATGAGGTGGCCGTAAGGAACGAGTGGGTATACTTTACCTGCACGAAAGAACAACTCGAAGAAAAGTTCTGCATCACTTATTTATTTTTCTATCTCTGATTTAAACAGACACTTCATGTATCAAAGTAGCTAACGTTATTAACTGTGCTTTCTACAAATCCCATTTATTATTTTTCAAGTCTGTGTCTGACAACTTCTCATTTTCTTTCTGAAAAGACAAGAGAAATAGAACAATTTTAAAATTGTCTTTCGTATATTGAATGACAATTACATCGAAGACTGTGGAAAGAAAAAAAAATTATGGTCAAGTTAGGCTTTTATTTTCCAACGCGATTGCCACACCCAGGATGATTTTAAAACAATTAAAAAATTAAACACCCTTTAAAGTAAACAAACAATAAAGGCAAAGCTTATTGTTCTTTTTCAATGGAAACACATCTTGATATTGCTGACATCATTTTTGCTTTACTTTTCTGCGAAACTGAGTTTCAAACTATAAGAGCAGTTCTTTCGTTACCATCCTTAATGCTGGATACGACTAGACTTTTTAAACTTCTCCGAAATGGTATTTCGCTCATAGTATTCGAAGTGCGAGGGAAGGAACGAGAGCCCTAAAAGCGATTTTCGCAAACTTTTCTCTTTTTAGTTTCCGCATTCAAAGGATATATTCAGACCCGTGTGGTAGACCTATCAGCAGCGATATCTATACAGACGAGAAATGTACTACCCTAGCCACACACCACGCACAGTTCCACGTGTACATGTCAATTTTTTCATTTGCCTGATCGAATCCAAATGGCATCCTGATATGAATATTGAAAAAAAAAGTCGATATCGATTTACGTGGGCTGCATTGCGGGGAACTATAAACATTTTATTCTTCTGTACTTCGCAACTGCCAAATTAAACTCGAAATTATGGAAATTAAACGTATTGTGAAACTGCTGATGTTACAAGTAATCTGGGCAATGATTTGGAGCTTTCAGAGTCCATCGAAAGCGAATCGCCTACTCGGGATCGAAAAAGAAGACTAGAGACAACACATCTTCAGTACGAAATAAGGTACAGAATTGAATTGAAATCAATATAAAGCAGTAATTAGAATTGCTGGTGAAATATCATCATGGATAATAATGAAAAGAATGCAAGAAAACGTATGAGCTATACAGAAAGTTTTAAATCAACGTGTCCCTGCGGTGCAAAGATTCTTTATTTTCAGTTAAAAATAAGTAGAAGTATGATCTATAACGCTAAAGCAACTGAAGGAAGATAAAGTGCGGCAATCTACAGATTGTTGCAAGTGTTTGAATACGTGAGAGACCCGAGTTGTCAGAAACAGAACCGTAGGGCAATCTTTGCGACACCAAGTGTACCTGTGAACATCTTCAATCGTTCTGACTGAATTAGTGTGTTTGGGAAATCCTCCCTTTTTACCCATGGTTCTCTAAAGCCAATTTTAAATCTGCCCCAATTACAAATTCTTCACACTGGAAATCAAGGAGAATCATGAAGATGGCAGTTAAGAACCTCACACAAATTTTCAAGAAGAATATTTTTCCTACCCATTTAATCGAGAGGGTAGTTAATCGCAATGTAACCAGGGTCCAAGGCAAAAGGTCCGAAATTCAAGGCCTGCACGGCAAGACTTCTTCCTTGTCAGTCAAAGTTTAATGTGCAATGAAGGTGCACAAATTATCGCAACGGGATAACTTCACACCCCTTTTCTAACAGAAACTGGTTATATAAGTAAAATGCGGGCTGTAATTAAAAATGCTTGTGAAGCGAGAATACCAGCATGCTAGCACCTCCAGTAAGACCTGTTTTGGGGATGATAATTTTATTTTTTATTTTTTTATTCTTTAAATGAACACTAAGAGAGCAGCATGAAGCAACGCGAGTATCTTGTTAACTTGTTTCATTTCTCCGACCGGTTTCGTCTGATCACAAAGATTTCATCACCGATTTTGGACTTATTACCGCGGAACTTAGAATTTCATAACCTCTCACACGTCACTCTCACTTCCACACAGTCAAGAACTCTAGGCCTGGGTCTAAAATTTAGACCTACGCTTATACCGCCTGCTGTTCTTGTTTTTGACAACCAAATACAGGATTTCTGTCGTAACGTCCGACTGCATTTCAAATATGTCAATCAGACCGATTACCCGGATTTTAACCCAAAGCTTTACGTAAAAACCCGGCATAGCAAATCGAGCGTTCGAAAATAGAACTCAATCGAACTCAATCCATGGATTGAGTTCGATTGGGTTCGGTAACCGAACTAATTCGAACACAATTAAATGGATTGCGTTCGAGTGGCTCTGGTAAACCTATACATACAAAGCAAACCTTTCGAAAGCAGGGTTTTCTTGCGTTTTTTAACAGTTTATTCAATAACAGAAACCCCTGTCCGCATTTAAGAGAACAGAACAGAACAGA
>Ga0126336_10000857_pt1 | contig 14239 bp, 7 predicted proteins | sample SidCmetagenome_FD_92530 | JGI IMG/M metagenome (GOLD analysis project Ga0126336, IMG submission 92530) | Coral microbial communities from El Islote,Puerto Morelos, Mexico - Siderastrea C C metagenome | ecosystem: Host-associated > Invertebrates > Cnidaria > Coral | place: El Islote,Puerto...
AAGACAATGAGAATGCAATTTGCAGACTAAAACAATCGAATGTCCAAGTAACTGTTTGAGTCTTCTGCCGAGATCGCTTGCTTGCGCTTAGAAATGCGAACATAAACTGACTTCTCGCTTTCTTTGTCATTGAAACTTTCACATGGCGGACATCAGATAATTCCAAAATTTTGGGGGAGTAAATGCCTTTCATAAAAGCCTAAAGATTTGTTAACTGAGGCCGTAGATTGGGGCAACTTCGCGAAGTAAATCATGCGAAATGGCCCCTCCGATTTGTTTTGAATTTACGTGACAATTTTCTCGCTCGCAGGAATATCCTGGCAACCAATCAGATCGCGAGAAAAACAATGGAACCATAAGAAAACAATAACAAACGGTGGCAAGGCCGTTTGGGTGAAGATGGGCCTTTAAGTAGCAGTGGCCTACGCAGCGGACATGATTGTTTGCCCGAAGTTCGAGCGGCGGAACCGCTAAGGGAATGAGGAGAAATGGCGGCTCCGCCCCCAAAACTTTTACCATCGCATACAATACCGCCAGCTACGCAGGCTAAGTAGCAGCGAAAAATAATGTGGAGCTCTGGTTTAGGGCTCCGCAAAATCTATATATGATATATTTTTTCCGGCATATCCTTCAATCTATCGACAACCAAATAGTGCGGTAATGTTTCTGAAATTCCCCTTTACCATTCACTGGGGTAGGCAGGTCTTAAACTTTCATATCTACCAAAACAAGCCCAACAATTCAATGTTATACTAACTGTGATCATACTTGCCTTATAAAAGCGCGATAATCTATTTTAACGGTTAAAAGTGACGGGTTCCGACAGATGGGTTACAAAAGATGAATTTAACGTAACATTATGGGACGCACTTATAATTACGACGAACCAAGTTAATCCACTATCCCTCGTTTGTTGCTAAGCACATCATTGCTGTTCCTGGCAATTTTTCTTTGTATCTTAAAAGTTAATTTGTTCATGTTTATACATAAGACTATGCGCTTGACCTAGAGGCAAAATAATTATGATTGCCGCAAAATATTTTAAGGTGTCATTTGTCAAAAGACTTTAACATAGATTCCTTTAGTGGATATATTAGATAAATAGGAGCGTTTCGACCACAGAAACTCTAACAACGTAACTTAAATACTGAAAAGGCCAAGAGATGAAAGAAAGCCCGAATATTTCAATACAATATTTTGTATTTTACAGGTTGTGGTTCTGTAGTCAGTAACTCACTAAAAAGCCCTGGATATCCAAGCAACTATCCAAACAACATGTACTGTGTTTATCAAGTACATATCCCATACGGCATGAAGATGAATATTTACTTTAGCGATTTTTATTTGGAGGGTGGTTTTTGCAGGTTAGTACACGCGTTATTGCGCGAATATGATTGTTGCTTAGCTGCGTCATCACTGATGACGTTTGCGCCCACTGAACAGAACGCAGAAAGAAAAACAAAGGGAAAAAATGACAAGAACAAAGAACACAGATAAGAATCATTGAATACACTGGCATCTCTTTAAAAAAAATGTCAGCAAAAGCCAAGGAGGTGTGGCGGGTAGAAAGTTAGCCAGTGCAAGTTCTCATCACCAAGTCAGTGAAATTAATACTTGTTTAGCAACCTCGTTCCCAGGACTTTTTCCCTTGTCCTGGGAACGACGTTGACTTGTCTAGGTCATCTTGTCATACCAGTGGACAACCAACTGTGAAATCATGTCCAATTATTTATGGGCCTTTTCCACCATCTTACATGAGTATGAGTACTTTTCAGTTCTTATAATTAAGATCCCAAAATTCTGCATGATGTGTGTGGTTGTGTTTTGGACGGGGTTGTAATGTAGCCATATAGGCTAACCTGACTTGAGGCTTAAATTGTTTAAATTTTGAACAGCCAAGTTCTGAGGAAACGTTTCAAAGATGTATTTTTCTACCTTGTTTTAGTCATGACTATCTGAGGATTGCTAATTACTCACAGACTATTGGTACATACTGTGGTCAGCAATCAGGGCTGAGTGTCCAAGTAACTGGGAACTATGCTTCTATAATATTTCGTTCAGATGGGCGTGGTCGATACAGAGGATACCAGTTATATTTCTCTTACATCCCTCTCGGTAAGTATGACTATACTTAGCGTTAATTTATAGATTTCCCTATCTTGAAACAATGATATTAAATAAAGACTTATAACCATTTTCCTCGTCAAAAAGAGAACATCCATGAGTTAATAAAAAGCAATGTTATGATGTGTGTAGTTCACGATTCTTTCCCCTCCGAATGGATCGAAGTTTAAGTTTAAAAGTTTTCTTTTTTTGTTATTTACGGTGTGTTTAATTCTCATGGACTCGCTTGCTATAGTTGGACATTTGTTTCAAGATTATGACGCGATGGGTTTTTTGCCGCGTATACTTGTTAAGATCCCTCATGTACAGGCTTTTATCCCACGTATAAGGCCATTTTCAACACATGTATGCCTTCAAAACTCGCGTATATACGAGGCCTTCAATAGCCCATATATACAACGGCTAAAATGCGCGTTTACGCGATTACGTAATCATAGACGCGACGTTGAGAAAATTCCTGTTGGGCTAGCATGAAAAGAGCCTACCTTAGGAAAGAACTCCATGTATGATGCCTATGAAAGGTACTCTTTAAAAAGAGGTACATGGCGGCAATGTTAAGATTTCAGGTTAAATTGTTGCCGGCCTTCTCTTGAATATGTGCAACCGCTCTACTACTGCTAGTCGTCTTTTAACTGACTGTTCAAGAAATTACCCTTACGCTGATCACAACACGGCAGAGAACTTGATCGTCCGCCTAGAGATTGCTTTCGATTTAGCTTGTTTGGTTCATTCGTTTGACAGAGATGATCAAGAAATAAGGAGAGAATACCACAGTTTGAATCACTGATGAGACAACTGCACATGTTATTTAAATAGACGGAAAATGTTAACAATAACTCCGGCAGTTTTCAAAGAAACTCCTTCCCCCTGGGAGCCATAGACATATTTGGGGATTTATGGGGGCCTTCCAAGACGAATTAATATGTAGACCTGCCGTTTTCAGTAGCTGTGGGCATATCCCTTAGACACATTTTGACACAAATTTGGTGAAAATCGGTTGCTACGATTACGAGATATCACGTCATAAGTAGCAGGTGGTCAAGCCATTCATTTTTGAAGAAAAATACGTGTTTTTAAACCCTTTTTAGGTGTAAAATGCATAAAATGTCAACAAGAAGCAGAAGAATGTTTAATTATGTCATATTCTACATATCCAGCAGCACAAAGTTCCAATTTTAAACGTTTTGTGACAATTTCTTATTTTCGGTAAAATTTAAGATGGCGGCCATCTTGGATGAGGTCACAGGTCCCTCAGCAGCGCGGCAACCCATAATGTGCACCTCATCTTGTAAAACACATCACAGGCTTTCTACTAAAAGTGAAATCTTCTCGAAGTATTGTAACATAACGAAAACCCAAGGGGGTACATCAACCTCATCCCCGCCCCCACCTTGAACCAAGATGGGGGTGCGACTGACTTTCTTTATACGTCCGAGGGTTACAAACTGGCGTCAGAGGGTGGGGCCTTAGTTCACTTTAGAAAGGCATTCTACAGATGGGAGCCTGGACTGGTGTACAGAAGCACATGGTGTTCAAAAAAAAAAGGTTAGATAATCTTGAGCGACTCCCACAGGCATTTTGTTTCAGATTTTTGTTGTTCATAGTTTAGCTCCTACGGTTACATCTTTTGGGAAACGCCCCCTTTTCTGTGATAATAGTGGCGGTTCCTGAAATGTTTACCCAAGAAATGGTTGTTTTTCCATCAGGAAAGTTAGGCACTGATAAAATATTTTGCTGCAAGTGCCAAGATCCATTTGTTTTCTTTGTGCTTTTGTTGGGGGGCTTGTACCCTGTTTTGAACTTTACATCCGACAAGTTTTTCGGGATAAATTTTTGGTGGTAACCCCTCTCGAGTAGGTGTGTTTTGAATCCTTCTTGTCAAATTAAAGTGTTTTAGAAGAGTTCATTCTTAGAAGTCTTTAAGCCTCTACTTTCACAAATCTCTGTTAACACCGAGGGCGTGATAACCTCCCAAGTAGTCATTTTTTTTTTATGGGAATTGTTTTACCCTCCTCCCCTCCTTAAGTGCGTGACAGGAGGAGAAATTCAAGAAAACACCCTGGTCTCTTTGCAGTGGCGACTTATGTTTTTCATGCTCTTCAAAAAAATCCAAACCTTCAGAGGGGTTTAGACCTAACCCTCGGAGATACAAGCAAAGTTGCACCCCCACCGTGGTACAAAGGGGGAGTTTATGGAACCCTCCCCTATGTTTTTGTGTGTGTTTTTGTTTGTTAGATAGCCTGTAAAGTGCTCTACAATATGACACATATATTATGGGTTGGGGCGCTGCTGGGGTCCCGTGACGTCCTCCAAGATCCCGGCCATTTTGACCACCAACTTGGATTTCACTCAAAATGAGAAAACAACAAAAAACGCCGGGATTTGAAAAGTTGTGATGCTAGACATGTAGAATATAACATAAACACTTTGCTACCTTTTGAGGGCAGGTTTGCTTTTTGCACGGAAAAAAAGGTGAAAAACATGCAATTTTATAAAAAGTGGCTTGACTACCTACGTCTTATGATATCATATCTCGCATCCATAGAAACCGATTGTAACCAAACTTGTCTCAAAATGAGTGAAAGGGATATGCATACAGCTACTTAAAATGGCAGGTGCTGAAAAAAAATCGTGGTCCTGAAAAAAGTCCAAGTATACGGAGCCATGGGAAATTTACAATAGGTCACGTGATCGATCGTATGAGCGAGGAAATTGTTTTGGCACACCGAGGTTCGAAGCTGTTTACTGCGTTCTCTGGAGCTTTGAACTTCATTTTATTAATTCTTCGTGGTGTTTATTAGAGCTTCCCAGTCGTCCTTCTACACGAGGGTTAACATGTTCCCCCCTACAGGTGAGGCTTTTTCTTCATTTTTTTTCTTCAGCTGTCTAACACGTCAAGTTTTCCCAGGGTGGGGTTTCCAGTGACAAGTGCACAACAAGAATGTTATTCGTTTCTAGGACAGCTTTCAAACGTGGAGTCCTTTTCCAGTGAAAGTTGTTATACAAACACACCATATTCTGATTCATGCGAATTAATTCAACAAATAAGAAGTGGGTTTCCAAGTTGTGATATCAGCATGATGCTGGGACATTTGTGAAGAGAAGCATCTACTCACTTGTAATAGGATTCCTCTCTTGATGCAATTCCAAAGTTCAATTTGACAAAGGCTAACTGAGTGCAGCAAATAGCTGTATGGATTTAACTTAGTTTCAAGAGTTTTAATAAATGCATGTATATCTTTTATAGGATCGTCTGAACAGTAATAATTAGTAACAAAGATTGTTCAAGTTACTTCTATGTGCCGTCATTTTATTTAACCACAAAGGTGTGCTACACCTACATGTAATTCTCGACTTGTCCAACTAATAATAAATATTATCTTTATAGGTATCGTGTCTTATGTCAAAAAAAATAATAATAACAATTTAAATTTCCTCTAACAAATACAACAAAAGACCACTCCTTAGACTGAGCTACATGAAACTGCTGTTTTGCGAACATTTTGCATCTATTTCAATACGATTTGCAGCTGTCTCACCAATGATTCAAGATGTGGTATTCTCTCGGCATTCACTTGACCATCTCTGTCAAACGCATACTGAATCCACAGCAACCTCAAAGCGGGCCATTAAGTTCCCTGGCGTGTTGCGATCAGCGTAAGGAAAAAACATGAACAGTCAGGTGAAAGAGGAAGAACAGTCTCTATGAGTTCTGTTGTAGCAGAACGGTTGCAAATATTCAAAAGAGGGCAGGCCACAATTCAACTAGCGATCTTAATATTGCCTTTTTATTGGCATCATACCTTTAGGCCTTTCCGAGGGAAGGCACTTTTCATGCCAGCCTATACCTCGCGCATACGACAACGTAATCGCGTATACCCGCATTTTAGCCTTCGTATATATGGGCTCTTGAAGGCCGTTTTAAATGCATATATGCGTTGAAAATGGCTTTATACATGGGATAAAAGCTCATTATATATTAGGAATCTAAACAAGTATAAGCGGCAAAAACAAACGGCCCACCATAGTTTATTAGTTCGTATGGGGAGCAAAAGTGCTGTATTTTAAAGTGATTAAACCGGGGGTGGGGGGGGGACAAATTGTGCCCGCGCTGACTTAAACGAAATATAGCTTTTAAACGGCTAGACGAATGATCACCAAATCTCGTGACTTTTCCTGTTATTTAGCAGATAAAACTTCCCTGTGTCAATGACATATCTATGAAGATTGACGTTTCCATAGCAACTGTCTACTCAGGAGTGTATTTTGACTATTTTCTGTCTTTTTTGTTCCTTTTTTTCAGTTTTTCCCCCTGCGTTTGTAAAATATAATTTATTGCTTGTGCTTGTTTTGATTAAGGATGTTACCTAGAACAAATTCACAAATTTTTTACCTCATTTTTAGTTTTCTATATTATTCATTTCAATTTTTATATTAGTTTTTATCAATTAATTTCTTTCTTTCTTTTTGTTTTTCATTATATGTATATATTTGTATTTATATAGTAGGTTTTAGAGTTTTATATAACTCATTGTAAATTTTTTTTAAATAATTCATTGTAAATTTCTTAGAAAGTTAGGAGTGCCACAAGTTTATGTTTTAGTGCTTTGCACTATTTCGTGCTACCCTCATTAAATAAAGTTATTATTATTATTATTATTATTATTATTATTATTATTGTTATTATTATTATAATTATTATGTCAACTGCAGGCTCGGGATTCACGATGGCGGCCTCAAAATTTAAAATGGCTGGTTTGTGACGTTTTGTGAAGTCATGACACGTCATATTTGACACCTCACAAACCCAATCTGTTTAGCTAATGACGTTGTAAAAAGGTGCCAAGTTTCATCACAAGAGCATTAATACTTTTCGAGATCTATGGGGGAGGGGTACCTTGTGACCTCCCTCGCTCAGGCTCAGCAACCCAAAAAAGCCCAGGGAAAGTAGGGTTAACTTTTACTTTCTGCTACCTGATTTACGTTTTCGAATGCTTTGTTTCTTTGTTTCTTTGTTTTATAAAGAATCTGGTTCAGAAGACATAATTACCAGTAGATGAACATTGTCAAATTTCTTGTTTCGCAGTTTTATGGCGTCTTTAGATAAGGAGTGCAAGCCTCTTCTTAGCAGCTTGATTTTCCTTTTCTTTTTTCACACATTTTGTTGAGACCTTAAAATCCTAGTTTTTCAGCTTAAAATAAAGCACATTGCCTGTCAAGAAAAGGGACGGGGAAGAAAAGGGGAAGGGGAAGTCGCGTCCTGTTTGAAGAATCTACTACATTAAAGCAGAAAGCACGCAAATTTCCAGCCTTTACATTGCAGTGACTGAATTCCCTCATTAAATGCCACTCTGTATGCAAAGGTAAATCACCATATCCTGCCCTCTATTTGATGGAAATGACATTAGTTGATTAATTAACACTCGAGTTACGTTTAATGTACTTATTGCCACTACAGGGAACTCTACAGCGCCCCCATTCTCGACTCACCGACCATACACGACGCACCGACCTTACACCACGTCCAGACCACACACGACGCACCGAGGATACACGACTTCTCGACCCGGTAAGTATAAATAGACAACTAAATAAATAAATAAATTAATTAATTAGTTAATTAAATAAATAAATAAGAATGTGGTTACAGAAAATGGACTTCAAAATTTACAATACAATTTCAAAATGCACGCAACGGGACTGGGTTTCATATTAAATAAAGTCTTAACCCTCGGACGTACACGCAAAGTAACATTCCCACCTTAGTACAAGGAGGGGGGGTAGAAAGCCTGTAATGTGCTCTACAAGATTAGTTACATATTATGGGTTGCAGCACTGCTGGGGGACCATATTGGACGCCATCTTGGATTTTACCGAAAATTATAAATTATCAGAAAACGTTAAAAAATTTATTTTTTATGCTGGACATGTAGAATGTGGTATAATTAAACATTTTGCTGCTTTTTGTTGAATTTTTTTTTCATTTCCACCTAAAAGGGGTAAAAAACACGCATTATCTTCAAAAAAGGCTTGACCACCTGCTACTTATGACGTCATGTCTCATAACCATATTGATTCTCACAAAACTTCTGTCAAAATGTGTCTTAGGGATATGCGCACAGCTAGGTCTAGATGACAGGTCTAGATGATAATTCGTATCGGAAAAAATTCCAGGAAAACCCTATGGGGGGGGGGGGGGGGGAATCCACTCCCTCTTCCCCCCTTATACGCCGGGGGGTTAAAAATTACATAATAATAATAATTACACATTATAATAATTACACATTATCCTACAGCAGTGAAAACTGGTCACTTGAGCTCAACTGAAATCATTAGCCTTGTTCGCCTTTAAGATTGTGCTAGAAAATCAAACAAAAAGAAACCACGTTTTAACCTCTTTCTGTGCTGTACAATTAAAAACAGTCCAGCTGTTTGAGTTGCTGGTCTGATACCCGTGGGTGCGTGCCCTTATCATAGTAAGATGGTATGAGAGGGCGCAACCTCTGCTAATTTTCTTAAGGGTCTCGATTGGTTTCCTCGCCTCTCGTGCAACCTAGGGCAACCCAAATCATGTAACACTTCTCTGTACGGGTGCCCGGTGATCCCTGGCTAGTTTAATAAGTTGGACACCCACACAAAATAAAGAATGGGTCTGCGACGGGTGCATGCGTCTAATAGACTGCCGTTAAACACAAGCACATTCAACCATTGTCGCCCTTGCTTAACTTTGATAACGAATGCTGGGTAGACTTCTTCAGTGGGAAGATTGATTGATTGATTGATTGATTGATTGATTGATTGATTGACTGATTGATTGATTGACTGTTTGATTGATCATTTTCTTTGAATTGTTTTATGTGCGCTTTTTGCAGGCTGTTCGGATAAAGGAGGAGTAGACTTCTGTACTTCATTTGCAAGTGGAAATTTCTGCATGGTCTACCTGAACTTATCCAGAGATTTATGCGCTAAAACATGTGGATTTTGTGGAGGTAACAAATCCGTAACCTATTAACTAGAGGGAATTTCGTTGTACTGTCCTAAGTTTGAGTTTTTCTCCAGTTGAAGCTAGATATCCTTTAGGAAGGAATACACCATATTACTCTGTTCTCTACATCGTCGTCTCTCCAAATTGCTTATGTATAGTAAAATTCATAACATTAACTATATTTACCGACTAGGTAAACATATTGGTTACTTTAAGGTGACAGGATCAATGCATTTTCAAACAAAAGGTCTGTCATGAATTACATTCTAGGAGGGTTGCGAAATTTTGTACTTTCTATACATTTCATACTTTATACTTTATATTGAGTTTGACATGCCTTTTTGTTATATTTTCAGTTCCGTGTTCGGACGCAATTGTATGCCCTTCCCTCCCACAAAGCTTCTGCGTAACTAACTTCAACTGGTCAATGCAAAACTGTCGAAAGTCGTGTGGCTTCTGTGCAGGTATAGTAAATAACTTGTTGCCTAGTGGACGGATTCCTTGTAGATGTGGTTTTAAAAATCGATAGCTTCGCTTTACATAGTTCGGCTATGTGGTACTCTCTATTGTACACGAGGATCTGTAGTTTTGTTATTTTTATCGTTGTTTCTTAGTTTGGTTACTTATTAATCATTTTTAAACCTATGGATTGACACATTCGTCTCCTTTCATGTGTTTTAAGATAGTGCTCTTGGGCAACCAGCGTTTTTGTTTTCGCATGACCATTGTCACTTAAAAAAGAGGTTCCTTTAAAAGGTTAACCTTAATTAGCAAATCGATTCTTCGAAACAAGAAATTTGCGAGAAGGGTGGAAGCCTCTTCTTAACAGCTTGATTTTTCTTTTCTTGTTTATACGTTTTATTGAGACCTTAATATGCTATTTTTTTCACCTTAAAATAAAGCACATTTTCTGTCTCGAAGTGGTAGTCGCGTCCTGTCGCGTCCAGCCTTAACATTGACTGAATTCTCTCATTAAATGCCATTCTGTGTGCCAAGATAAATCATCATATACTGTTCTGTATTTGATGGAAATGTCATTCTTTGATTGACTGATTGACTTGTGATACGCTCAATGTACTTATTGTCACTACAGGAAGCTCCATAGCGCCCCCATACTCGACTAACCGACCATATAACCAATTATTTAATCAATCAATCAATCAATCAATCAATCAATCAGTCTATCAATTAATCAATCAATCAATTAATTAACCGCAAGTCAAATAAATAAATCAATAAATAAATAGATAAACAAATAACAATGTGTTAACAGAATATGTATGTATGCCCTGGCCTCCCACAAAGCTTCTGCATAACTTATTCGACTGTTCAATGCAATATTGTCAAAAGTCATGTGGCTTCTGTGCAGGTACATCAAATAACTTGTTGCCTTGTAGACGGATGCCTTTAAGACGTCATTTTAAAAATCGATAGCTTCGCTTTACATAGTTCGGCTATGAGGTTCTCTCTAAGGAACATAAGGATCTATGCTTTTGTCATTTTTATCGTTGTTTCTTGGTTTGGTTACGTATTAATCATTTTTAGATCTAAGGATTGTCCATTGGTCTCCTTTCATGTGTTTTAAAATAGCGCTTTATAAATTGTTACTGTTATCGACTGTTATAATTATTTACTTATTTGACAATAGGTACTTCTCAACCAAGTACATACACTCCCACTCGTCGATCTCTCAGTCGAGGGGAAACAGGGACCGAGGGGGAACAGGAATCGGTCATGTTGAAGGTTCGCGGCATGGACATCGAAAAGGTATTTCCTTTTAAGTATAGGTGACCGATTTATTCATTTATTTTTTTTTTTTTAGATTTACAGCTTTTTAAGATTTTTAGTAAGTTTTTAGGCAGAGATCGTGCATAATTAGAAAGTTTGATTCAAAAAAGAAGCAAAACAGAGAATCAACATAATGATCATTAACAAATGTTAAGGTAAGCGGTAGGCTAGGTGAATTAGAAGCTCGAAGCAGTCATTTCGAATCATAGCGACTTAGGAAACAACGTTACGAAAACCGGCCCTTACCATTCTCTTCTAGTTAGTGTTTAAGAAGTGGACAAATTTAAACCGGAAGACAACCTTGTTCGAGTGATTGCTCTAGTTTTTTTTTTCTCCAAACGAAGGTTCAATATGATTTCTATTGTTTTATATATCATCTGACTAATAACCTCGTGTGATGAGTGTTTCTTTGACCTAAAATAGTTACTTAATTGTGTTTATTTAGTGGGACAAGCCAATGGAAGATGCTTTCAAAAATGAAGTTGCAAGAGTGGCTACAGAGTACTGTGCTGCTGACAGGGCCCGATGCCAGCTTTTGCCAACAAGGTATTCAATAACGCCGCGCTTATGTACTTAGCCGATAAGGATCCCTGTAAACAGAAGCTCTCCGGCTCCACAAGAGTTTTCAAGGAGCTAAATATTTGGTCCATCCAAATAAGCTAATCTGGCAAAAATGTTATTGTTATAGTTACATTACTAATACAAAAACAGCCAAGCGCTTCTTTGCCATATCCAGGTTTTTAAAAAGCTACTGTGTCAAGTTACCCACCATCTAACATGAACATAACAACAATACAAGGGCTAGAAGTCATTAGAAAAAACCTTTTTTCTCTCTTGCAACTGTACTACCCTCTTGGTGACAGTTTAATTGTTTAGAGTTATTCTCTTCAAGGTGATGGCAAATTGTTTCATATAACAACAGTTATAGCAGTCTCTTGAGTGCTGATGTAGCCAGCTAGAAGACGTGACACGTTAATAAAGTTGTTCAGTTTAGTTCAGTTCAGTTATGTTTTGTTATGCGGAGATTATAACATATGAGCATCACAGTTTCTTGAAAGAACCTTAAAAGATATTTCCATCTTGATTTCCACGGTGTTGGTACTCACTAATTACAGTGGGACACGTTTTTTTCATAATGTGACGACTTTAAGTTATTTCACACACGCACACATCTTTGTGGAGATCGACCATTCAATTATAATTCAAACATTAGCCCTGAGAAAACCAATTCAAATTCGCTTGCGGTCCCTGTTTAGTTTTGAAACCTCTTTAATCTTTCCCATATGTTTATTTATTTATTCATTTATTTATTAATTTATTTATGTATTCATTTATTTTATTTTATTTTTTTTTTCCAGTTCTCGGAGAAGGCGATCATCTGGCATGTCATTTTCATACGACATGGTTCACATTCTCCCGGAGTATCCTAAACAGTCACCAGAGGATCCTGATGTAGCGCTGTTAGCTTTCTATTTAAGCCTTCCCCAAGGGTTTTCAAACAATACTGTGGTTACCAAAGACGTTTTAAGAGACATCGTTAAAACGGATAATACGACCATTGGAAGATCTGTGGGAGGTACAATTGTCAGTGTTGCGCCATTACCGTCCACGACAGAAACGTTGCAAGACACAAATGAAGATAACGAAAGCGATGGCAAATCAAAGCCAACCAATGTTATAATCGGGGCTTCCGTTGGAGGTGTTTTATTTTTCGTTATCGTCATTGCTGTCTTCGTGGGTTGCAAGAGGGGAAACAGGTATTTTGAAAACGTTATTCTTTTTGGTGAATTAATGAAACATTTATTGTCTATTGGCTAGCGGATGCTCGAGCAGTTTCTGTATTTTTGTCCCCCTGTAATTATTATGGTAGCTACTGATATGTCTACCCATATTAATCATAGTGCTGTAAAGTCTCACGTCTCATATTCGTGCACTTAGTTTTTGATAAGAGCAATATTCAGGCAGTAGTTTCATTGATGCATTCAAATAAGCCAAAAATATGATGCCATCCATATAGGGCAATAATAACAACAACACAATACCAGAGAAAAGAAGTCAATATTAGAGAAAAAAAAAACATTGAAGGTTTCCCTTAAGAAATGAGGAATCACAGTATGGATGCTAAGAAATGATAAGGGAAATGCCTCCAGAGTTCTTTCATTTTCTGGGTCGTCGTTTTTATTCATATGACCTAAAGTGTTAATTTTAGTTACTACGCTGCCAAACACGGGAACGCACTACCTGACAATGCACATTAGTTGGAACCAAGAACTTTGTTAGCAAAGTTCGAAGGTTAACGTTTTAAACTTTGGGATTCTCACAACTTTTATTATTATATCATAGTCAATATATATATATATATATATATATATATACCCGGATTTTTGAAAACGGTACCGCTCGGTTGAGGTGTCTGAGCGGTGTGTCGCGAGCACTTTTTTGTCGTTCGGAAACTATCTCCAAAGTAGGCAATATAAAAAGGGGGAGTCCTTTTTTTTCTTCTCCCCTCTCTCCCCTCCCTTCTCTTATCTCTCCCGTGTGGTTTCTAGACTCATGGGAGTCAAAAAAACCCAGTTTCGGTGTCGTTCCGGTGAAAATGGGCACATCTTCCGTTCATATTCAAATGTAAGCAAGAGATGTAATTTGTGTTTATGGGAAAAATATTTTACATGGAAACCCGAAATGTCAACTCTAAACAATAGAAGCGAACTGATATCTACATGTGGACATTCCAAAAAATTCCTTTTAAAGAATGTGCTCGCTTAGATTAGCCAATCATATCCGTCTACATCACACCACTAGGTATTGTTCTGTATTTTCAAATTTTGTATATATTCTCATGTATCCGTTATTATTGGCAGTTGCCTGATGATTGCTTCGCAAGAAGCATCAAACTCTGAGTAGCAATAAATGTCTTCGACCAAATAATCCAACTCTACAAATCTATATATATATATATATATATATATATATATTTAGTATATATATATATAGATAGATATATATCATATATATTTGGTATAAATCTACTAGCGTTCTATCACCAATGCTGTTCTCTGATTGGCTACGCTACTCACGATCTATTCTGTTGTAGATAGTGAGTAGAGTGAGCAGCCTGTCGTCAACAAAATGGCGGCCGCTTCTTCCCGTTTTCACACTGTATGTGACGAGGGTTTAGAAAAGCTACTAGTCGAGGCGGTTCCCGAAAAAACCAAAACTGCAACGAAATATGGGATGAAGATTTTTCACGGTAAGAAAGGAGTCGAAACAAGAGTTAAATGAATTTATTCTTTACTTACACTTTTCAAAGTCGGCAATTTTCTAATTTTATAACATTCAAAG
>Ga0126336_10000858_pt1 | contig 14227 bp, 4 predicted proteins | sample SidCmetagenome_FD_92530 | JGI IMG/M metagenome (GOLD analysis project Ga0126336, IMG submission 92530) | Coral microbial communities from El Islote,Puerto Morelos, Mexico - Siderastrea C C metagenome | ecosystem: Host-associated > Invertebrates > Cnidaria > Coral | place: El Islote,Puerto...
AAGTTTTCCGCGTTCAACAACTGTAGTCTTGTCTCCCACCATACATCGTTTTGTTTTCGATACTTGTCGATTGAAATCGATCGAAATCGAACTATAACATTGAAAATCGATCAAAATCGATAAATTATCCCAAGAAATTAGGTGATCGATTTTTATCGACTTCCGATATTTGTTGATTGATTACTATCGACGACGATCGACAACGATCGACTTTTATCGACTATCGAAATTATCGACATGTTACGCCCTGTAAACTAGCATTTAAGCCTGTGAACTCCCGTTCTACATTCTAACAGCCTACGTAGGCAAAATTTATCTACAGCCCCATACTTATTATTATGCACACACTTTTCTAACTCTAGTTCTATTCATGATTTCTGTTTGAGTTTGAGGGTTGGTCGGAAAGTAGCTGGAATGCACTTTGTTCCTGCCAACTACTGAAAAGTGCCCCCTTTTCTAATTTGACTAAAATAAAACAATTCATCAAACTAAGCTTATGGTCTTTAAAAGATCTATACACAAACACTTCATGTAGATACACTACATGTAATATGTAACCGAAAAGTGAAACTGAATCACACTGTTTCAACTTCGATCAAAGTAAACGACGTTGAGCGAGCGCAGAATGTCAAGCAACTTATCTGCCTTGAAACTTACGAAGAGGAAGTGTGTTTACAGAATATCTTATACAACCTTCACTTACTTTTTTTCTCCGTCTAGCAAAAGGAAAGGCTCAAATGACTCGGGTGCATTCATTTTTGATTTTAAAACACACAAATTTAAGGAACGAAGAGCAGCCTTCTTCCCTTTCAGTGGCCTCACTTGTCCACAACTTTGTTAAGCACGTCATGTATATTTCCCCAACTCTCCTTCAACTTCAACAGATACTACGTACCAGATCTCCTATGCCAAAATCCTTCCCAGAATGCATCACGTTAAGCCTTCCCGCCAATTTTGAAGAACGCGCACTTTCAAGCTCCTCAAATGCAGAAGATTTTCGCTTGAATTTTCGTTTCTTTTCTCTCTTCTCGCCTGTTTCTTTTTTTTTCTTTAGATTCTTAATATTCTTTTAGGTGTTAGCATTAGGTTTAAGGGCTTGAGGCGATGAGGAATCCTGGCGAAAATTCGGAAGCTCGCGTTGAAGGTGAAACAACAAGCCAAGGTAAGATTTGCGAATGTGCTTTCTGCTTCAAATTGGAGTTTAATCACTCCTCGATTTAGGTTGAAGCTAGTTGTTCATCTGTCGTGGTTTTTCTTTTCTTAAAGCATGTGCCAGGGAGTTCGAGAGAGATGATTGCGCCAGTCCACCTTGCAAAAGACTCAAACAAGGTCGGTTAAAATACTGAAACCATTGTAAAATGTTTACACCTAAGCTTTATAGTCGTTAATAAACTGAACATTGAGATTTTAAAACCCGTCAGCCTTCGTAAAAGTTTGCGATTATTTAAGCTCAGTTATCTCAATAAAACCATTGTGAAATTTAAACATGTGTTAATACGGCTGCAGAAATGGGAGCTCTCTTTGTCAACCATTAATACAAACATGCTCTAATATTGCATGTTTAGACGAATTTCTGACACCTACAATTTCGTAAAAAAGATCAGGCGCTGTTTCACTTGGCAATTTTCTTGCAACTTGTCTTGCAATTTTGTTGTATGGCAAATTCCATGAAAATTTTCTTAGTGTGACATACCCTAAAATGAACATGTCTTGCATTTTTTTTTGTCTGCAATCCCCCAGCGGGGTACTGAGGTATATTTAGTGACAGGAAGGTGTGATTGAGCCCAAAAAAGTTCCATTAGGCTAATACTAAACCCCCAAAAAATCCAGTGGCCTAGCCACGTGACCAAACTTGCCTCCTTTGTTCAACTATTGTTGCTGATGTCTTTCCAGTTTTTGCAATTGAAGTTGACATTAGCAAAGTTCCCATTTCGGCAATCAATGTGCTGCATGAGTGTCGCACCTCACTAGGTACAATCCTATTTTCTCTTTTGACAGAGGCACTGAGACATCAACTCACAGGAAGATAATTATTCATTGAATTTGTCTTTTTGTTTCAGCTGTGCTGCACTTTTCAGCGTTGAGTTGTTCTCCATCAACATTTCCTGTTTCTTCTAACACGTCAATTTCACCTCAAAATATTGGTAGTTGTGATACTAGCTCTGAAATAAGTAAGCCAACCCAAACTTGTGAAGAAAAACCTAGAATAAATGGAGGTCTTGTTACTGGAGCACCCTCTCCTCCTGATGTAAAGGAAGGTTCATCAAAATCACAGCCCATCTCTGATCCAACAAAAGTATCCAAGAACCTGAATTTAGAGAATGGCATGAATACAGCAAGTGGACAGGATATGAGCAGTGTTGCCTCACCAGAAGCTAAATCAGGTTCTCACATGGATGATGAGTTAATGGTCGTAGACCAGTCTCCGCCACCAAAAATTAATAATAATAAAGTAAGGAGTGTCATATTTATAGCCTGAGAAAACAGTGTTTTGAATTGAAACTATATTGCCAGTAAGATGACATCCAAAGTAGTGCTACATCATCTATGTGCGATTTTTGCTGTTTTTCCTTATTGTCATGTACGTACCACCCTTTAACGGTAAGCACCTTGGAAAGTCAGTCTAAAGGTTGCTGGCTCAAATCTAGTTTCTGCCATTGTGTTGTTTCCTAAGACAAGAAACTTGAGTACACTTTAGTATCTCAGTTTCCAATGTTATCAATCTTGTGGTTGCTTTTTCATAACAGCCACAGTTTCATGGACAGCAAACTTTATAAGTTGGCTTGCAAAATTTCTGTCTGCTACCCTAGATGGTTAATTAACCCAGAATCAAATAATTCAAGCCCTGTAATGGCCGTGATTTGATTTGAACGCTGTAATAATTCAACTGCGTTGTTGATTTGTGTGGTAACTAAACTTGATCAACCATTACAAAGTTACAAACTGATGCAACAAATAATTCAATATTCCGATTACCTGGATTATTTTTTAGTGTGATTGTTTATCATAATTTAGTGTTTATTTCCTAATATGTAAGTTTTGTTTTGTTTATTTTTTAACAGGCTATCAGTGATACACCGCTACTGAAAAGTGCTGAAAAGCAAAAAAGAAAAGAGGAACGGGTAAAATAATTTACCAGCATTTTTGTAGCTTTGCAAAGAAATTCCAGATCTAGTTAATAATATTTTATGAATGAACATAGGGCTTCCATTTATGATTTCAGAACAACCTTTTATTACATTTTCTCTTTTTGGTTTCAGGAGAGGGAAAGACAGGAAAAACAAAGATTAAGAGAAGAAAAACTAAAAGAAAAGCAGGAAGCAAAGGCTGTGAAAGAAAAGGAAAGACTGGAAGCCAAGAGAAAACGGGAACAAGAAAAACAAGAAAAGCAAGCTGAAAAGGAGAGAAAAGAGAAAGAAAGAGCAGAAAAGAGAGAACAGGAGGAAAGGGAACGAATGGAAAAGAAGGCAAAGAGAGATGAAGAAAAACGAAAGAGGGATGAGGAAAAAAAGTATGGAAGTCTTTTAGTCACTGACTATGAAAACGTCTCAAAAAATGTTCATGTGATACCCAGCCTGTTTAGCAAGGGTTCCTGTAGGGTTTTCCACACATTCAAAGCATTTTTTGCTTTTTGGTCATGCAAGGCCTTTGTTCTAATTTTCCATGGCCAGAAATGTGCGGAAAAGCCTACAGGGACCCTTGCAGATTACGTGATACCAGAACACTCCCACAGTCGCAGAGATTTTGATCACTATCAAAATTTGCACTTTTGTGCAATCCATTTACAAAACCAACTGGCAGGGTGTTACACCGTGTATACAGATTTTAGATTGGTGTGAATCTGTAATTTATTATCCTGGCTTTTTTGCAGGAAAAAACTTGTTCTGGTTTGCAGTATGGGATTCAAATTGGTATTGGACAGTTCTGTGTAAACATAGTCGTATGAGTACAAATCTTGTAGATGTTGTGGTTTAAATATGTTTTTGGCTTAAAAATTTTCAAACCAGTTTCAATAATTTTTTTCTTTCCTTTCTGCAAGATGTATTATCATAATTTGGAACAGAGGAAACTAAAAAACAAACAGGTTTCAAAATTTTGAAACGAAAAACAAATTTTAATCACCACATGGATCACATCTTTTTGGTCTAAAGTTATCATTTTTGATATTTGGTTACTTGGTTTTAGTGCCAAAATGGAAGAAAAACGAAAACGAGAGGCGGAAAAAAGAAGTATAGAGGAAGAACAGGTATGCTTTGTAATTATCATACAACATTCATAGTAGCCTTTTGGAGTGTAAATACAAACCATACTAATTGCAAATATGAACTTGTTATAACACAAGACTTCTAGTCTCTGAGAACATTCAACAGTAAACACTCTTAAAGCCTAGATGTTTGTTATAAAGACTTAACATTGTTTACATCTAAACATGGCCATGTGATGATAAAACATGATCTTATTGGTTATACTTAATTTGTCATCAAATATTTGAAGTTTGCCAGCTGTATGTGACTTATGGCACTCAAAGTAAGTTCTTTCTCTCAAAGATTAAGTGAATCTATGTTTAACCATTGATAAGCATCGTTATAGGTGCCAAAGCTTAGCATTTGTTTTTCCCCTCCTTTAGTTGTTCACTTTAACTTATGATTCCTGTCTTATTGTTACTTTTTATCAGGTGAGAAAGCGACAAAAAATCCAACAGCAACAACAAGAAATTTTTTCAAACTTCTTCACCAAGACTTCTGTTGTTGTTCCAAAGGTGATTAAAGACATTTTTCTGTACACTTCTTCTGTACACCTTTTTCTGTACACTCCTTCTGTCTCCTCAGAGACCATGTTTAAATAACTTGAGTCAATGGTATCAATAAGGAGCGATTGGGGAGAGGAAAGAGAAAGGGTGACTGCAGAGTTTCTTCTTCTTTCAATTACTTTATGAGAAATGGAAAATGCTTCTTGGTCAGCTTCTCAACAACAAGCTGTCAACAAAGACATTTCCCTCCCCACCCGCAAAGAATAGAATAACATTCACTGGAAGATGATGTTGTTTAATGATGGCCAATTGACAATTAGACCTTCTAAAATCATGTTTTGAGGAAAAGCTAAGTGGGGTAATTTGAGCAAGAAAATGCAGTCATATATCTTCTAGATGGCAAAGACATTTCTACTGTACTACTGACTGTATGTGGGTAAAATTCATCTAAAGCATCTTGTGGCCATACATTGTGTATTAGAAAAGATAGGAGAAGAAAGATACTGCTTGCAGTCTACGTATTAGCACTGTCTGTCAATTTAAAGATGCATTGAAAGTAAAGTAACCTACAAAATAGTAATAATAGTAATAATAACAATCGTAACAATGTACATTCTGCTGGGTTTGAAACAAACTGTTGATTTTACATTTTACACCTATTATTTTCTAACTGATATCATTTCAGGTTGTGACAGAGAACAATAGTCGATTCAAGCCATTTGAGATCAAAGCAGGAATGAGTCTTGCTCCAGTCATACGCAAACGGTTAACATCTGACACCCAGAGGGCTTTAGATGATGGTCTTCAACAGCAGGTTTGTATATCAACCTTTCACAGAGACCGACTAGATTCAGAAGTGAAATGTTAAGCCTAAAAAAGAGAAGACAAAGATAAATCACAAAGATGTGTCAGTTGTAGCCTTAGGCCCGGTTCAAATGTCGAACTTAACATGTGTGCCAAACCTATAATTGCTATTTGGGTTGACCTAAATAATTAAGTTCGGCAGTTGATTCAGACATGACCTTAATCAGTTGAACTTAATTCTCCAAAACAGCAGGAAATAATTATTCGTTCTAGAAAGAGAGCTCAGCTCTCTTTCTAGTCAGCTGCAGGAATTTTACGGTTTAATGGATGACTAGTCATACTCATCAGTTTTAAGCCAATCACTAGCACTGTTATTTTCAGAAATACATTAAACATAACTTATGTATTAGGTTCGGCACATGTTAAGTTCAACGTCTGAATCAACGTTGAACTTTTGCTATTCTATTCAACTGGCCCAGTCCAATAGAATGACAGGACCAACCCAAATACAAATCTGTCGAACTTAATGGGTTCACACGTTGAATTTTACATGTGCGGAAGCTAATAATTAGGTGAGGCACATGTAAAGTTCGACGTTTGAACCCGGGCCTTAAGTAGAAGTCCTGTTGTACCCTTCACTTGTCTTATGAAGGTTACTACAGGAATGGCAAAATCCCCCCAAATGAGTAAATCAGTGGAAAAGTACAACATGAAATAAACAAGGTGAGTATAAATGCTTTATTTTATTGAAGAAAGGCAAATTTAATCTTCCTTCATTATGGCGCATCCATATTCTCAAAGGCTGGCCACCACTAAATTCAGGGGGTCACAGTCCACTTAGTATTTAAAGTCTATTAATCACCTTGATTTCTCAAACCATGATTTTTGGCTGCCTTTGATTCTAAGAGTGAATTTTTTTCTTCATTTTAGGAGTTCTCCGAGTTGTATTTAAGAGAACTAGAGAGAAGAAAACCAATACCAAAATACACAAAGAGAAAACTTTCTGCCATTCCTGAACATGCAGAAAGCAATCCGGATGCCAAGATGCTCATCGACATTGACGAGAACAGCAATTCCAGCATTGAAATCATCGAGCCAAAGAAAAAGGTGGAAAAGAAAAAGTGGAAGCTGCTTCAGTTTCATCAAAACTACAGACCAGCTTATTTCGGCACATGGAGAAAGAAAAGTAGGAAGATATCTCCAAAGAACCCTTTCAAAAAAGACATGGTACAGTATAGCCACACTTCCTAATACTAAAAGAAAATGTTTTCATGGCTACTTGCTAACAGGAGCCTGACAACCTACTTGGGCAGCCAAGAAACTGACACTGGCACCTGATTTTTGGTGAGCCCCCAACATCCCACAGCTTCACGGCTCCTAGGAATTATTTGTAAGCCACATCCTTGCAACTTCTTTTTAGGGCCTTTAAAAACTAGTGGTTTTCAATGAAAGGGTTAACTGTGCAAGGGGCACATACCACAAATTTGGAACAATCATTGGAAAAAAAGCACTCAAAACTTTCAGTTTTTGCATGCATGGCAGGTTTTATGTTCTAGATACTGGTTTGTTTGTTTGTTTGTTTGTTTTTTTACCTGAAGGCAAAATTGACAACAATCTTCTTGTAGAAACGGGCATATTTTTTGTACCGACTGTTTGCTACGGTGAAATCTTCATAAAATTAGCTTTATGGCCAAAAAATACATGTGGATCACAAATTATAATTTAGCACCCAAAGAAAAGAAAAGTGCTCGAAAGGAACTACATACAGTGACAGGCCACAGAAGGTTCTAAACACATCACAGACTTCAGAATATGAACTGGTCAAGGAGAATTTGTAGCCATTTTGTCATTCTCAGCTCTTCTTCTAATTTGTTAATTTAAAATTTGTCTCAAAATTTTGTCTGGGTGGCCACTGTTTGTGTAGCCACACTGTAAACCCTACAATTCACAGTCAAAAGTAATCTGAGTTTGCTGCTTTGGTTATTATAAAATGCCTGATCAGCGGCTTAGCCAAGGTCAGTAGGTCAACAATATAAGCACAGGGCCAGTTTCCAAGGAGGTCGCTTTCAAGTGTCCAATTAGGAGAGGTGTCTGCTCATGGGTGGTTACAAATGTAGTATTTCTATGTAGCTGGGACCACAACTGAGTGTCTGCTAAATGTAGTGGTCACTTGTAAGTATAGCTGGGTCCATGACTGCTTAAGGCTGGTTTCCACATGATTGCTGCGATCGCCACAAAAATGTTGAGTGATCCTTACAACTACAAGTTTCCATATGATTGCACGATTGCTGCAGAATTAAAAAAAAAATGCCCGAGAGGACCTGGAACAAACAACGAGTACGACGTACTGCATTTTGGTATATTTTTTTATCACAATGATCACTACAATCTCTGGAGAGTGGTTTCCATAATGTTCACTACGATCATTGAGATAGAACTGAGGTCTATCTCAGTGATCGTTGTCGCAATGATCGCTACGATCGCTGAAGAGTGGTTTCCATATAAATATCGCTGAAATAAAGTTCAGGGATCATAGCAATCATTATGGAAACCTTTAGTAGAGGAATCTGCCGACAAAAGTGTTCCTTGGTAGAGGAGGTTCAAATATCAGGTCTTAGCTATGTTCAAGATACATGTATCCTGTTCTTAAATAGAGAAATACCAGAGATCTTTTCAATCTTGCTGTACTAGCAGGACATCTGCTAAATTTTTCAGGAGTTGCTTGACTATGAGGTGGATAGTGATGACGAATGGGAAGAGGAGGAACCTGGGGAGAGTCTGTCCAACAGTGAGGTAATGTAGTGAGGGACTCCACCTAAAAATGTTTAGGAGCTTCAAAATATATGACTTTGCAATGTTATTGACCAACATATATGATATCAATTTAATTTTTGTATGTCAGGGTGAAGATGAGGCTGATGACAATGAGGAAAATGAAGATGATGATGGTTTCTTTGTTCCTCATGGTTACTTGTCAGATGATGAGGGGGTGGAGGATGAAGATGTGGAAGGTGATAGTGGAGAAAATGATGAAAAGGTACAGAATGCACTGTCTAAGTAAAACTAAATGTCAATTTAATGCAAAACAATAAATTGGGGACTATCTGGGGATAAAGAAATGGATGTTAAGTGTGAAGTTGTACATATAAACTGTATTTAGTTTGTCACAAGCGAGAGTCATCCTTAAAAAAAAAGAACTGAGTTTACCACAGGACTCCAGCCCATAACCTTTTACACACTGGCCAGATGCTCTAATCAGAGCAAAGCTACTTGCTTTAATTTTTATCACTATACTACAATTTTTGCCAGATAGACTTGTGTCCTGAAAACCCTAGTGAAACATGTAGTTACTGTAAATTGACATATTAGTAGAAAAACAAATAGACATATTTCTTCTCTTCACAGGAAGATAATCCTGAAAATAAAAAGGATCAGCAGCTGGCAAAAGCTAAGGCTTGGGAAGCAGAGATGAAAAGGAAGTGCAAACCTGTAAAGCCCATTGCAGTGGGGTGCCTGTGGCGGGAAGAAGCTTCACTAAACCTCGCTCTTAAACGCTTTGCAGCATGTTTACTTGTTGATGAACCCATAGATGTTCAGAGTTCATCTACCAACAGCAGGAATAGTGAGATCCCTGTTGATTCACTAAGCTCCAATAACAGTGGTGCTCTATATGTACCCGATGAAGGTAACTAGGTTGTTTCTGTTTTGGTGACCTATTTACTCAAACAAACATTATTTTATTTTTGGGGTGTTAAATTCGAAAGAAAGGACCAAATATTTCACACTGTCCATGAAACACTATGGTTTGTGCCTTCCCACTAGTAGCCAGTGGTAACAAAAGGTGTACATATTTAAGGTCTTTTCCATTTTGAAAGATAAGGGTTGCAGAAAGAAAACCCAGGGCACTCTGACGCCCCTGGCTTGGTTGTTCAACACCAATAATTTATTATTGCTTACTGGCTTTAAGAGTTAACCAAGGTTTCTGTTTCCTGTGTTATAGTGTTTCCACTGCTAATATTTAAGTAATAGTTTAAATCAGGCAAAGTCAAATTCTAGGACAAAGCTAACTTCCAGGAAATATCCACATTGTTAAGCCATCAATCTGACTTTAAAATTGCTGCTAATCCCACGTTGGCTTAATACTGCTTTGAACAAGTTGACCATAAATGTCCCATCTCTATTATGTCCCTATGGCCTACTGACACAGTGAGATATGATGATGATTAGGTGATTTATTTGGAACTTTCTGATAAAAATGTTTGGTGTGGTCCATCTGAAATGTTTGTTGTAAAAGTGAAGTCAATTAAATTTAACTACTGTTTTTTGAAGCCTTTCTGACAGTTATTCAACCAATTACAATGTAAGTAACACTACATTGTCACTAGCATGGAACCTTTGCAATCATTTATGTAATTTCTAACTTTTACCCTTAACAGCCATGCCAGATCTAATTAAGCTGATTCATGGCAATACAGCAGGCCTTCACAAGATCATGGGCCACTTCAGAAAACAGTGGACTGCTAAATGTCTGAGTGGAGATGTCACTGATGAAGAAATTGAACAAAAATGCCCAATTTCCAAACGGCAGCTTGAGAAAAAAATACAGAATATTGCCACAAAGGAAAGAAGAACTGACCGGCTTCGCTGGTATGTTCACAATCATGTCCTGGCATCATTCCATCTTGAGAATCTAGTGGTGGCTGATGGATTAAGCAGCTCAGATGCTTCTTCTGATGCTACCATGGCTACTGTCACACAAAACACTAATACACCAAGCATCATGCAGTTTGTCAGGCCTGCATCCCCAGCTACTCACAGGGATACCAGTGTGGACGTAAAACACAACACTGCCAAGATTGAACCAGCCAGTGCACCCTGTGACTCATCAACTCCAATGGAAGTAGACAGCACAAGCCCATCACTTAACCACTCTCAGCCAACTCAAGTTTCAGGCTCTTCTAGTGCAGAAAATTCACAGTTGCGTGTGGAGAACAATTTAACCCTTACAAAAGGAATCAACTCGCAGATTTGTAATCCACCTTCAACAACTGCAGTGACAACAACCAAAAAGACTGAGGCAAATACAAGTCTAGAATCATCTTCAGGAAAATTGATTGAAACTGTGTGCATTGACTGATGTATGTTACCATACAATGATGAAAAGATTGTGCTTTTCACATAATGTAAAATAAAACAAATTTTGTTGGTGTAAAATGGTGGTTGTGGTTACACCAAGGCCTTTAACTAGAGTTCTGGTTAGTTTTCAGTTGCATGATTTCAGGCATAATTGCAGTACTGATGGGTATAACTTTTAAGTTACTTTCTATTGTTTTTGATCACTGAAGTGCAATTTCCATACTTGCAGTTAGAGTTTGGATGAAAATATTAACTTCCCCAAAATATATTTCTGTATCGACTTCAGTATAAAATGGCCTTTGTGGCACTACAACCACTGACTTTCAGGTCTGTCCTTTGGGGTCTGGTATTTTGGGGGTTTGATGCAAAACTACCCTGCAGACAAGAACGTTCGTGGTCATGTTGCATAATATAGGAACACAACTTTTTTTTAATTAGAAGTCAATTGGTCATCATCCCTTTCCACTTGCTTAACACTGTATAAACGAAAATAATATTAGATGCCTTACACATTGTTTTAGGATGAGCATGCTCCTGAGCACAGCTCAAACCTTTGTTTGAATAGCTTGTGCGGTATCAGATAAATCCATCTTGTCATTTTCCGAGGAAAAAGTGAAGGGTTCTGTCTACAGACTATGTGTAGTCATGTACTAAATAGTTTCACAATTAAATATTTTCATATGGAGGCAAAATTTAAAGTATGAGCCTGTTACCTTTCCTACAAGCTCAAGCGAATCCAGCAAAACATGCATAAATTCTTTCATTTAAAGGAAAACAAGAGTCACCCATGCATCACTCTCCTTTTGTTTGAGTTGCCTGTCAATCACTCTTTAGGAAAAGAGGATAGGATAATAGGCCAATTCTTTAAATTAAGCCTTCACATCAGGTAAATGAAGCAAATACAGAACTATTAATAATTCTTACATGATAACAAAACTGAAGTCAAAGCTGGAGACGATTTGGAGCAATTCTGCTTTTAAGGAGTCCCTTGGGAGGTTTTGCCACAAAACCATCAATTAACATGATTAAGAGTCCATTTGTCTTGGGAATTTAAAAGGTTAACTGCAAAATACTATATTGTTAAAAGGTGTAATTAATTATTGGTATTTCAACACTGATGAAATAATCTACTGGAGCTGTCATAATCACTGGAAAGCTTTGTCTGTTGATTTGCTCAAAAATTCTTTTAGTAAAAAAATCTCATGGATGCAGTCTGTTCTGTTACAAAGCTAAACTTAAGCTTATATTTGTTTCCCTCCTCTTATGCAAATGAAATTTCCATGCAATCATCAGATTTTGTTTATTGATGAAAATAAAATCAGAGAAACATAATACTGTCATCCTTAGTGATCACGCCTAGTTTAATGGGCAACTTTCTGCCTGCCAGGTTAACAATTCTCCCTTGAGCAATGACTGTGACACCATTAACTCCAACAATAATTAGTGAGCTTAACAGAGAAGCAACATAAGACACTTCTATTAGAATTAGCGAGCAAATGTCAGACAGTATGAAACAGTCAGGTTACTCTTTTCCAGAAAAGTATAAATATAAAACACTACAAACGCACTGTCTACATGCACCGTAGATTGTGTTTGTTAAGGTTACTGTCAACATTCATGGTTACCTTCTGAAAGATCCTTCATACATGCATTTTTTAAAAGAAACCATGGAATTATACATCACTGTAAAGCTACTTAAATATAGAAATACCACTATTTTAAACTTTATCCATCATTTTTTTTTTCACTTGGAGACTAAAACAATAACCACTTTGTGTGGACCATTTGTTGTAGTAAAACAAAATAATTTTTTACAAAACTGGTTCAGCATTCAAAACTAAAAGGCACAGCATGCAAAAACTTAAGAAATTTGAAACATTTTAATTTTTGGCCAAATAAGGGACTTGTGCCCCTTTCACATTAAGCCCTTTAATTGACAATGGAAACCGTAATTTCTCCAGAGAAACAGTTAAACATCTACAAACAGCAGTTAAAAATGTAACAACTACAAATGTAACAGCTCTTGCAATAATTTATTAGTGCAGTAAATCAAATGATGAATCAAAGTTAAATCAAACTAACACTTTCACAAAAAAAGGCTAAGCAAATAAAACACTGAAATGCTGAACAGAAAATGTTTACTCTAGAAAAGATTTTGCCTTGTTTTGCAATTGCATGCCATATTCTTAATCGCAGAGTTTAAAACATTATGGGCTGGTTATTTAAACAAAGTTTAGATGGTCTTTAACAAGTGCGGTCTAAACCAGATTTGTTATGGCCACCTTCAATATTTTAACATTGTTTACTGCAAACAATGCCAAGAAGGCATATAGCACTGACTAGAAAAACTTCTACCTGATTTATTAAATGACCCCCATAAAACCAGGTGTGGAAGGCCAGTCATCGTCTTAAAACCAGGGTCTAAGTTGGACCTCGTTTAAATAAGCAGCCCTATGTGACTTTTAAGGAAATGCAAGGTTTCCTATAGAAAACCACAAGTTCAACACAATCAGCAGAACAAAAAATAGTAATAATTCCCACACATGTAAAGAGATTGGATATCAAAAGAGAAGAAATATAAATTATGCAATTTGCATAGTTCCACAGCTGTATGTTAAGATAATTATTTCTAGTCTGTGAATGTTTTTTATTTACACTCATTACAAACAAAGGTAGAAACCAAGATTCTATTTAAGAGTACATTGATTTCCGTGTAATAAACTACAATGTAAATATCTCACACCAACATGTATCATAGCATTGCTGTATGCTGTTACCTTAGTACTTCAACTGCCCTACAGAGTTCAAAATTCTTAGTTACACTCATCACATATCATTCCAAGTGTGTTTCTTCAACAAGACTTAAATTTGTGAAAACGTTCTCATGATCCTCTTGTTTGAGTGCTACTGAGGCTCAGACGGCATACTGGACAAGAGTCGTGCTGCAAAAAAAAATGACAAAGTAAACACTGCTTTAAGTGTATTCAGTAATGGTAGCCTCTGATTGAACACGGTTGAACCTTTTTAATGTGGACACCAAAGCCAGAAAGAGTGTCTGTAACATGGAGGTGTCAGTATTACAGGTATACAAAGAATTTTAGTCCAAGTGAGCTGTCAGTGATGTGGAGGTAGGTGACCATAATGAGAGGTTTGCTCATCCAATTTCTAAACAACAACTAAGACTAAAACAGCTACTGTTGCCACTCCACTAACTTTTCAGTTAGGTTTTTTATGGACATACTGATAACTTCCTGGCATCTTTATGTTGCCCAAGTTTGCATTACTAGGGCACTAAAGCAGTTGAAGTAGATACCAGCCGAAAGACTAAACTGTGTATACCCGCAGCGTTTTTTGACTGTTTTTTTCTGTGGAGTTTTTGGTCGAGCTCAATGTTACCTCAACTGGTTTGTTTAGCATATGTGCGTGGTTTTCATTTCCTGGTTTGTTGTGTTGAGGTGAGTTCTGTTGTGCTGTGTCTGATGTGTTGCGTTGCATTGCGATCCGTTGTGTTGAGTCTGTTTTGTTGCATTGCGTTGC
>Ga0126336_10000859_pt1 | contig 14217 bp, 3 predicted proteins | sample SidCmetagenome_FD_92530 | JGI IMG/M metagenome (GOLD analysis project Ga0126336, IMG submission 92530) | Coral microbial communities from El Islote,Puerto Morelos, Mexico - Siderastrea C C metagenome | ecosystem: Host-associated > Invertebrates > Cnidaria > Coral | place: El Islote,Puerto...
AAACTCTCTGTAAAGGAAGCGGTAAATCATTGACAGTGGATGGTGTAATCTGTGCAAGTTTGTACACTTTTAAAGGGAAGTTGAATCGCCACAAGAGGATAACCTCTCCATTTATTGCCGAGTTAATATGCTGCGAGGTCAATCGGAAACATTCATATTTGTTCTTAATTCATGTACAGGACTGGGGAAAACCAGGAGATTTGTTTAACCTAAATATTCAATGGCACATACCAACTGAGGACGAAAAGCTTTTAGCAAAGGAGCTATTAGATACATTTTTACAACCAGAGCTGACAAGACTGGAAAAGTTCTTGGATGAGTCACTGACCCTTTCAAGGTAACCTGTTTTCCCTGGGGTGAACTCTTGGAGATCCCAACCGTATTTAAGACCGTTATATAAAATTTGTGATACCCTATTTAAGACAAAGAGACTAACAAGTTAACCCTTTTTCTATCCAGAAATGGCAAAAATCTTTGCTCATAGGCAAGATATGCTTTAATTCAATGGAACATGGTCAAACGCTGTTCCCCTTTCTGGCCAGATTTGCTAAAACCTATACATTGTGGTTCCCAGAAATGTGTATTATTCGGCAATAACATTACTCAAGCAGCTGTTACCTTAATAATCAACTCCTACTTTCTCCCAACGTCTGTAATGCATTGCTAAGTGTGCAAGTGATGAGAATAGAGAAGACCATCACGAAGGAAATGGTTGTTTACATGATCATGATGGAACAAATTCTCAGAATCAGTGTCACATGCATTATGTTCTAAACAGTGAGGAGAACTGACGTTTTCATCTGTACTTTATCGTGCAGGGAGGAGCTTCAGCAGTGTCTGAATATCATCAGTGGGTGTTTGTCTGGAGCTGCTATCCTCTTGCCTGGCTGGGATAGACCGCCACTGGAAAATTTGTAAGAGATGTTCTGCTTGTTTGTTTGTCTTCGTCATTTTTTTTTTCAACATAAAAACAATTACGACTTATGATGTAATATTTCTCAACTCCGTGAAGAGCTTCTGTAAGTCAAATCTGAGATATTTTTTAACTGGCAAGGCTAATTAGAAATCAAGTCAAGACACAGTAAGAAATTCTTTATTAAGTTTTAATACACAACATTTGTGTGTTTGTTTTTAGAGGTCTCAAGACACTTGTTGGTAGAGGCAGATTTCAGAACACTGTATCAATGGAGCCAGGTACGTGTAGTTTGTTTTAAGTAAAAAAACTTTGCAAGAAAATGCTGGCGAAAATGGATCGAAGAGGCTAATAACAGAAAAAGGACAACCGGTTGGCAACAAGTATACAAGTACGCAAGTTTACCCAAAGTTAATTTTGTTGTGCTCCTACCTAAGAAGAAAGATCTCAAGAGAGAAAGGCGACTGTGTTTAGAAAAGGTTTCTGCATAAGGAAAGCTAATACAGTCCTATTTAGTGCTTTCAAAGCAATATGGAGGACCCTTTCTCAATGGCCCGTTTTAGGGGTCCATGTAGGACCCTTTCTCAATGGCCCGTTTTAGGGGTCCATGATTATCAGGTAACACCCCCATGTGCTTAATCTCATTGTCAGGTTTTCTCTAACAGCTAGTGTGTTGCATGTTTCAGCTGTATCTATGGGTGAACACAATTCACGAGCAAGGATAGCAGAGCTAATCCACAGATTGCTAGGTAAAGTTACATAGAACTTTTAGAAAGAAGTGGGAATCTAAACTGATGTTACCATTCAAAAGATAGCAGTTAAGTTCCTGTTGGACGGTTTTAAAACTCTACAACCTCAAACATGTGTAACTTTTCATGCCTGAAAGTGTGACCATTCAAATGAAAGCTTTTTTGTGATGCTGTTTATTGTGCTGTTCAAGATGGTTCTTAATCTAATACTTGAGTCTGTGCATGAAATCCTTATACGGACTCTAGGGGACTCCCCTTAGTTGATTTTTGTTGTTGTTGCGTCACGAGTACATGGAACCTTGAACGCAAGGATTATACTCACGCGGATTGATTCTTAGATTTGATTCTGAACTCTCTGTCTCTCGAAACTGTAATATCGTACAATCCTTTAGTGTGACCAGTCAAATGATAAGCAGTACTTTCCTGTGGTGCTGTTTATTGTGCTGTACAAGGTGGTCCTAACTTTTGAGTCTGTGGATGAAATCCGAAAGTGTAACCATTCAAATGAAAGCTACTGAGCAGTACTTATCTGTTTTGCCGTTGTGATGCGTATTGCACGTAGTGGCAACAACATGAAGTATTGCAGTGGGAAATTTGCCGCCCCCATGACTGTCCAATCTCCCGTTTAGAAGACTTGTGGTGCTTTTATGCGGCTGGGACAGTGTGATTGTTAAACTTAATGACGGTGTGACTGTTATTGAGCGTTTATTGTTGTTACTTTTAGATCATCTTCTTTGTCATCACGAGGACGACACTAAAGCACTCTTGATTATTGTGAAGGTATGGTACGATTTGTCACATGATATATATTGGGAGTAACTAGTGTTTTTTTTTAATGATGTTAAGTTGTAAACTGGTCGTTTATTTATTTTTTTATCTGAAAAGTGAATAGAAAAATTCAAATGGGCAAGAACTACCTGTATTATAGTTTTACAGTGTAGCTTGTTTTGTAATGTGAGAGGAAATATTTTGTACTTTGCATTTTATTTCAATCCCTTCCTATCTAAACCATCCAGATTTCTTTATTTGCTAGATCATGTATTATGTTATTGATGTTTTTTTTGTTAACTTTTTGACTGGACCCATACACCGTATTTTTTTTAGATTTGCGTTCATTTCCAAATAATATTTAAAGGTTACTATACTAAAAAGGAAGCTTACTTCCCTCCCGGGTATTTTAAGTTGCTTTAATGTTGTTTCCTTCTACACTTTATAGATCTATGATCTCCTCATGCTTCAAGCTGGAGGACAGAGAGACGAGTTTGACAACAGGTGAATTTGTTTGTCTTTGTCCAACCTAGAATCAAACCTTGTCGTGCAATATGTCTCTAACTTTCGAGTATGTGGATGAAATCCTAAAGTGTGACCATTCAAACGAAAGCTACTAAGCAATACTTTCCTTTGGTGCTGTTTATTATGCTGTACAGGGTGGTTGTAAGTTTGAGTCTATGGATGAAAACTTAAAGTGTGACCATTCAAATGAAAGCTAGAGACGTTCGTTCTTGTGGTTCTTTTTATTTTGCTTACAAGGTGGTTCTATCTTTCAAGTCTGGGCAAATTCATACAATTACGCTTTTAGTTAATTACGCACCTCTATATTATATTTAACCTTTTTTGGAATAACAGCCTTGGATATCGAAGTTATGTGGAAAAAGGAAAGCTCGAATAATGTTCGATTATTGCTTTCCTCAGATGGCGCAGTGCAACAGCAGTGAAGAGAGCAATGGAGGACAGAGTATGTAGTGCATCCTTGATATCCTTTGATGTCCTCGTGCCTCTGGTTGATCTGATTGCACATACTAGTTGTAGACTTGTAACGTGCTTGCAGGCGGTTTGAGAGTGTTTTTATCGCGAAAAAGCCGCGGAAAACGTAGAGTTCGCGATCGCCGGTGCCATTTTGGACGCGCGCGAAAATCGGTCTGGCACTCGCCCCAGGCCGATTTTTGCGCGCGTCCAAGATGGCGCCGGCGATCGCGAACTCCGCGTTTTCCGGGGTTTTTCCACGATAAAAACACTCTCAAACCGCCTGCAAGCAGGCTAGTAGACTTGAAGATTTTTTTCCCGGAGATGTTGTACCGTTGTGCAGTCTGAAAGTTACTAAAATTGTTACTTGAATTGTGGGATAATTTATTTCTTTCAGCTTGCTGGCAAGAAGAAGCATGTCAGACCATTGCTCATTGAAAGAGTCCAGTTACAACACGAGGTATGCACACATGAGTTGTTTATTAATCCTTTAAGACGTAACGGTGACAAGCTTCTAATTTCTTTTCACACTATCACCACTTGATCAAACATACAGGACATGAGAATAACGGAAACAATCACCAAAGATAAAATGTCTTGACGTTTAAGCAAATTCTCTCAACGCGTTTCATAAGAAATGTAAGAAGGCTAGTAAGGAGAATTTGAATTTACATTTTGTGAGAGACAATGAGATTTGGGTGTGGAGCCTATGACCCTTCAACACTGCTAGTTAGTCTTGTATACAGTTACATTGAGACTTAAGGGCGGGTTATAAAAAAATTTTTTTTAAAGAGATGCCCTTATTTTTGCTGCCAGTATTCCTTAGATGAACGTTATAACAACCCTAACCAAGGAAAAACCTCTGTTCAAAGTCAGCCTTGCCCCATGACATACAGTTTTGACAAAAACTTGTCCAATAAATCTTTGCTGGTTATAAACGCACGTACATCCCTATTCCAAGTAATAATTGTAGTCAAAGTATTCTTATAACCCAAGGCCACATGAATCTCTCGTTTTCAGATGCGTATCCTTGATCGGGTCTCAACACAGTTAACAACGCTGCACAAAGTATTACTGGACGATTTGTTTAAACTTGCAACCACAGTTTACACGGAGGTGGGTAAACTTTAAAATTTTCTTCTTCCCTTCTTTACCTTCTCTAATTGAGGACACCAAAATCACGTTTTACGTATGGGTCATCATTAGAACTAAAAATACGAAACGATGAATATGAACAGTATGAAAATCACTTCGAGTATTAAGAAGATGAGTGAAGAATGGAAAATTACAAGAAAACAGTCACATTACTAATAAACAAAAGTTAAAAGTAGGCTTAAGTTAAGCCGTGATCTTGTATGGTAAATATAAAAATCATGGTTGGATGAAAAGTGGTTATTAAGTGCCGTGTAAACGAAAGTGGCGTGGTGCTCAGGCTTTCTACGCTGTATTGGCTTCCAACTGGACAAAAATCATCCGCAGTCATATTATTGTCTCTCAGGATTAATTAACAGTGGTGAAGGGATGAGGTAAAAGGTCCTCAGGATGACTGAGCTTCTTTGAGTGACCGGGGGACTGTGGGCTAGTGACGAGCCCCCAAGTCCAAGCCCCCAGTCACCCATTTTTCTCCCGCGTTCTTGGTCCCCTACCCGGCCCCGTTTACGTCTGCTATGCAGGCTACCGGGGGCCATGAAACTTAGAACAGACCTGTTAGGAAAATCCCAAGTGCACTTGATCAGTTTACTGGAAGGGAAGCTTGTGATAAAGACAGTCGTGTGGGGCACTCAAGGGTCGTGAATCTTACTCTTGTTGTTTGAATCTTATTTCTATTTATCATGTAATCCCCAGGTTCGCATCAAAGCTCAAAGAGTCCTGTCTTCGTGTATTGATGTGTTCGATTATTTTGCTCGAACATTGATTCCACCAATATTATCAAAGCTTCAGGACAATCCAGACGTCTCACACGAGGAATTTAAGGTAAGTGCAAATCTTTAACACTCTGTGAGCAGAGCTCTAACTGTCCCCCCCCCCCCACCTCTAAGAAGAAGGACTCCGTGTTAGGAAGGTTGTTCCCTTCATTATATACTGCTATCTGTACACTGAGAAGCAAATGGATCAAACAGATTCAATCTTCTTATAAGTCAAGCAAAGAGACTGCTTGTTGAATGTGGTCGTTAGCAAGTCGTTAGACGGAGGGTCTCTACTGAATTAGAGAGGCAGAGAGTGTAAGTGCAAAAAGGGAGTGAAAGCCAACAATACTCGTATTACACGTAGATCTTTGATGTTTGGTGGGAAACTGTATCCTCTATAATGTTACTGAACTCCTGATGAGATAACAAAATATACACCGGTAAGATGACCCCTGTTAGTGACGCTACCCTGGTGTGACGTGCTCTGTCGTCTTGTTTGGTTGTTTTCTGGCATTTAAAAGCAGTTGAGAAGGTCAAACTGCCAGCATTTAAAGTTGACGTGGTACTCCCTAAAAATGCCGTCAACCTTTTATTTACTTAGTTTTGATTTCGCGAAAATCACGCACAACTGACCTGTAAAATTTCCACGTGTGAAATGATTACAATATTTCACAGATCACTTACAAAACCAACTGTTTTCTTGAGGGAGATGATCAGCCAGAGGCGATTGACTGTATTCTGCAATGAACTATACGTTAAGGACGGTGACCTCCTTTGGTAACTGCGCATACGTTCTGCGCATCTCGGGATATTCGGGTTTCTTAAGGAATTTGCGCCCTAATACAACAATATTTTTGCGCGGTTTATGACTATGTGGAAAAAAGCAGATCTTAGCAAGGGCTATCGGAATCCAAAAAGAAAATTGGGGGTAACCACGCATTTTTCAGAGATAATTGAGCTTAAATTTGGAAAGAAATTGCCATACATTATTTGTATTTTGACGCTTTTTTACAATTATGGTTGCTTAATTATCTCAGAAAAATGCGTGGTTACCCACATTTTTCTTTTTGGATTCCAGTAACCCTTGCTAAGATCTACTTTTCCCCAATAGTCACAACCTTTGCAAAAATACATCTGCATTAGGAGGCACCGTCCTTATCATAGCTAATTTAATGAATGTTGTTATCTTGTTTCCTCTGTAGGGAGCACTTTACGTGTTGCTTAACAACCGCATGCTGTTCCTAATGGTTCATTACTGGGAAGTCATGGTCGATGTGTGGCCTGTTATTGTTAAGGTAATAACTACCAATCAGTAAATCTCCTTATTGTAGTGAGGATAACTACTTACAATCGTTAAATGTAATTAACAATCCAACTCAGTTTATAGATCCAACTTTTTGTGTTACAAATCACAACGCGTTTTTTGGTTTATATCGCACCTTTGAAATGACCGGGTTTTCGAGTGCATCTCCACGACATAATACGTTCGGCTTTGCCGTTTGAAGAATGAAAAGTCCTTTCTATGTAAGGCATACGTGTCTAAAGAAATAAGACAACTGAAAACCATGCAACCTATTAACAACGAGTTTCTCCTAATATACTGAGTTATTTGTAGAGACGTGTAAAGAAAATTTTTATTTGACGTAAATGTTTTTCGTAGGCTGACCATTCAGAAAAACCTTCAATCATCGCTCTGATCACGATGCTCGCAGAGAAAATGATAAAGAAGTATGACACAGTGGCGATCAGTAGAACGGTAAGATATCAAAAAGTGAATGAATAAAGAACATTTTTCATTGACAGTAAGTGCGAAGGTGCGCCAAGGTCCGGCCACGCGAAGCTGCATTGTTCGCGACATGGCGAGCAACCTTGGCGCAACATTAAATGCAGCAGTTCCTAAATAAAATGATCGGCTAGTGTCAGGAATGGACTCATTCTGCAACTTCGTTGCGCACAGTGGTTGATCTTGTGGATCGCATTGAACTTGTATGGATGAATTAAACCCGTTGTCAATTACTTCCCATGCAAACTTTCAAATAAATCGTTTTGCACTCTCTTCCTTGGTCTGTTGGTCTTACGGGAGATTAAATGACGATCTTCTTGTTTTGGCATTGACACGCAAACTTAAATTATACAAATCATCAAAAATCACTTTAGGTACAATTGATTGCAAAAGTACTCTGGCGTACGCGCAGCATTTTGCACTCTCGTGCGCGCACATTCGCTAATCCCGTGGCCCTCTCCCTTTAAACTTTGCTTTACCACCCGCATCATGTCCAAAACATTGGGGGACAGCATTTAATGTGTACAACACAGATACGATAATTGATAGTAACCTTGACTGTTTTGTTCTCAGGTAACTGATTCTGCGGTCGAACAAGCTAGAAGACTTTTAAGTTCCACTGGACCGGAGCCAGGGACATTCCTTAAACAGCCATTTAGTCCATCAGAGAGAGCTCTTCCAAGCGAGTCTGAGGTCAAAGAGAGCGTGGAGGCTTGGAGTAACACACGAGATACAAATCTGAGGTACTTTAAAGACTTCAAATTTTATATTTACAGAACCAGAGCGTGCTTTCGTATGAGAGATAGTAAGCTCAGCACACAGTGACTCAAAGGGATTTCACGAAGGTGGAAGATGGTCGCTTACAAGAGATTCTAAATACAGTGTTTGACTGAGAACTGATTCAAACAGAATTTCATGAAGGTGGTTACAAGAGTGATTTTTTTCTCGAGAGAAGCACCAAACCCCCATTCCCTTTCGATTTGGGTAAGTCAGTATGTGCAGCTGAAAACAGCTGATATGTTTTAAGTGAGGAAATGCTTAGCAACCTGCTAAAGACGAACAGTGCTATATTCTTTCTGAAGTCATTGTTGTTGGGTTAAGAGATGGGGAGCAACACTCCAGCGTAGTCAGGAACGACTCAGAGTGTCGCTACATGGCGGAGCGAGGGATTTTCCCTTCGGGCGTCTTGGAGAAAGCATATGGGCAATAGTGCGAGGATACAGAAACCATAACGAATAAAAACACGTTCGAAGGGAAAATACCCCTCTTCGCCGATGGGCTGCCGCACCGAAGACAGATCGCAAAGAGAGGGAGGGCGAGTCGCGACGTTTGAACTGTCGTCGTGGTGTTTTAAACTCGAAAGACCTCAAAATGTGCTGTCAACGCCAGGGAGCGGCTAGTACCGCCAAACCAATAGGAGAGAGGCATGGGGTCAGAGACCCATTTGCACGGACTTCTAACTTGCATGCATAATATATTACTATTCAAATGTCTTTGAATAGTTGATCTAGTATAAGTAAGCAAACTGATGAGGCATTAGTATGGGCTAACCGTATTTCATGAGCTTAGTTTCTTGCTGAATGCTTTAAACCCAAGAGTATTTATTGTAGTTTGTTAAAGTGATCGTTCACGTCAAGGGAAGTCCTAGGAAAACTGTCTCTTTACCATTCATTCTTTCTTTGCAGGAATTTTCAAAAGCTTGTGAGTTCGTTGGTGGATATGCTGGATAGTGACGCCTTGTAAGTTACTTTTCTTCTGCTTTAACTAAGACCCTTAAGACTAGGATAATTAATCTCAAACCCTGGGCGCTTTTTTTGACCGCCAGTAAGGTTCACCTCCATTCCTTCACTCATACACAACAGGCCTCTTGAGCCAGGGTACAGTGTTCAGGATGTGTCACAGTACACCCAGTAAATAGGACCTGGCTCAACAAGTCTGCAACTCGGTAATTGCAGCATCGGACTGGTTTGCGGAGGGTCATGGGTGCGGTTCCCTTAATAATCTTATTATATTGAAAAATTGTAAAACTCATCACCTGGCTGAGTCACACCATCATCATTTTCTTAACGCCTCGGATAATTGCGTCCAACATTTCCATTCACCATCGTTCAGCATTGTTGAGTTCAGCATGTTTCACATGCTTGGTTACCCTGTTGAATTCGCGTGTTTCACATGTTTGGTTGCCCTGTTGAATTTAGCATGTACACATGTTTGGGTACCATGTTGAATTCGGTATGTCACACGTTTAATTACGCTGTTGAATTCAACATGTTACACATGCTTGGTTACCCTGTTGAATTCGGCATGTTACACAACATGGCGAATTTAACAAAGTAACCAAACAAAGACATGTTTGGTGACCCTGTTAAAATCGTCATGTTACACATGTTTGGTTACCGTGTTGTTGAATTCAGCATGTTCCACATGCTTGGTTACCCTGTTGAATTTAGCATGCTGCACATGTTTGGTTACCCTGTTGAATTCGGCATGTTTGGCAATCTCGTACCAGTACGAGTTCGCACGGATGCGAGTTCCCCCCAGTTCCCTCTTGTGGCTCTGTGTTTGTAAACGTGATACAAACACAAAATCTCGCACCAGTACCCCCGGTTGCTGTACCGGATCGACAATTTCAACCAGTAACCCTGTACACGTGGTTCGACCACTCGTTTCAGTATGAAATCAGTCTCCTGGAAGACTAATTTTAGTCGTACCCGAATGAAAGACGCACCGGTATTATGTGAATCCCTTCATTATGAAAACGTTAAGAAATACAAAATTTTATGTAAACCAATAAATTTCAATTTAATAAACTTGTTGCTGTTCGTGCAGTCCATATGCAACCATCGCTTGGTATTTTTGGCTCTAAGAAAACTTTTTTATGATTAAATTAGAATATGAAGTTGCAACGTCATTGCATAAAGCAGTTGTCGGAACTACGTTACCAGAAATATAAATGCATGTTACTCTTTACAGCCAAAAAAAACTTGTTAATAACTACACTTGAGCCCAAGACACAGAAATTAGAAGATCATCAAAAGTATGCTGTTAAAATGTTCGAAGTTCCTTCTATTTTAGCAACTGAATTATCTGTAGAACTTGTTCACCCAAACTTTGTAACTCAGGGAAGAGTGCATATTCTGCATCATCGGAGTCAACATCTGATACAGAATAATCAGAGACGCCAGCAACGTAATCAGAAGCGGGTTCTTCAGATGGTGTGATTTGAGCTTGTTCCCTTCTGCTTTGTAACTCAGGGAAGTTTACCTGTTCCGAACCATATGAGTCATCATCTGAGTGAGAATAAGAGATATCAGCAACATAATCAGAAGAGGGATCTTCAGATGGCGCAATTTGGAGCTTTTCCATTAGAAACACGAGTTCTGTCACAGAGGGAGTTTCTGGTAATGACGCCTGATCCATGTCGATTGTCTCTTCAGCTGACTCTCCACTGAAGGGCGTGACGGGTAATGGTCGTTTAGCATTCAATAGTTCTCCTGCATTCTGGACTGAAGTTGGTTCTCGGTGTGTAGCTTGCAACTGTAGATTGGCACTCAACAGCCCTCCGACTGGAATCGCATTTTCAGCGGCTAACTTTTGATCTGCTTTCACTAGTTTTTGCTTTCCGATGAATGGTGCATTAAGTCTCACTTCTACCGCCACCATTTTTCGCTGCCTTACTTCTGTTGGTGAATGGCAACCTCTTTGAGATTTCTTTTTCTTGTTCATCTTGTTCAAGCTTTGAGGTGCTGGAAAGTTACGACAATGAGGTGCTGTAACCGGTTCCTTTCGTTTTTTCTTTGCTAAGTGTTCTGTTGTCGCTATCTGGCTGGAATAGCTTTCGTTCGCGGCAGCAACTCTTCTCTTGTTTCTTTTCTTGATAGCTAAGGTCGAACGCCTGATGTCTTGAGATGCCTCAACTTTATCATTCACGCCAACTTCACTGGAACAGCGAACGTTCGTAGGCCTGATTATTTTCTTCCCTTTGTTTACCTCGACTGGTGAACGACTGATTTCTTGAAGTTTCACTTTCTTGCTGTTTTCTGGGACGACTTGATTGGAACAGGCAACTTTCGTAATTTTGCCGTTTTTCTTCTTTCTTTCAGCACGGAGCGAAGGTTGCTCAATATCTTGAGATAGATTTACTTGTTTTTCTGCGCTGTTTTGCGAAGACAGTACCGAAATTTGAGAGCGGGGGATACTCTCACCCTCTTGCAAGTCTACGTCTGAGCTAGCATCTGCGATCTGGCAGTGGTCTCCATAATTTGCGCGTAGTGAAGCCATCGTGTTTTCATGGCCGTGATCATTCTTTCCTTTTACTACGCGACGTAGGTTAGCGTCCCTGACAACGTTACTGGTTACTGGCTGATTTGAATCTGACACAGGAATACCAATCCTGGTGCAATCTTGACTTTTACGGGCGTAAGGAAGGGTGCTCTTTCCGGTAATTCCGTGATAAGCCGGGAAATGAGCCCATGGTCTTTCAAGAATAAGTTCTCTTAAAAAAATGTCTCCATTCATCGGACGCTTTTCTGTTGGAGACATCCCAATTCCACTGGAAATTCTTTCCGTAATAGTTGGATTCGTGTCCTTATCTGTTTTGGGCCTGAGAGTGTTCTTCTTTTGAAGGCGATCGTGTACGTCCTCGCCTTTAATGAAGGCTACAAATAAACCTCCTTTATCCCACACCGTTTCCTGGTTATCTTCGTGTATTTCATTGAACAAATCCAACTCTTGCTGAATGTAAGCACAAAGCTTCTCCATTACACATAGACATGCTTTCACCACACATATCAGTGCTGTGACAACAGCAATCACGACACAGGGAACAAACAAAGCTGTAATGATAACACAATTGCGTACGATAGATCTCTCGCCATCCATCTTTGACGGCGTCCGCGTTTGATCACCTGAACAGATTTGCTCTTTCAGTTTGTTTGTGACGATTTTTTCGCGTCTGTTTCGTCATATTTGGCAGCTCGCGCGTGAATTCGAACGCGCGCGCGATTCTTTTCTTCTGTTTTGTCAGTTATAAATCTGGAAAAAATTAAGAGCTCCACTATAAAAGGGATTTCATACCTAATACTCACAATTTTGGGGTGCAAGGTGTTAGACCTCTTTCAACCATGTACTGAAAGGAGTCAGTACACTCGAGGGGAAGTGGATCCTGTAATCGACTGAAAACTAAACATGCTCCGAAAACTCATGAGAAGATACACTGTCAAGAGAAAAAAAAGTTATAGAATCAGATCAAACTTCATTGTTAATTAACCACGATTAACGGAGAGAAACATATTTGTGAAATAAAATACAAAACTCTACTTATATACGATCCACAAAGGTTTCTCATCACTGTGAATGTGAAGTGAAAATTTAAAAATTACACACAAAGGAAAAAAAAGGGTGCAAGTAAGAATTACAAAATCAACGAGTGAGGCAAAAATAATCCGTAAGAGAAGACTTAAAAGCGTCCACGCTAGGCTGATCTAGAATAAAAGAAGGAAAAACGTTCCATTCTTTCAAAGTTCTCGTGAAAAAGTTGTACTTTTAAGTGTTGCTGTTACTACCAATGCTAAAAAAGCGACATGCGGTGGAAAGAGCGTGTAACACGGGTAGGGCCCACCAAGTACGCAGGAATATCAACTGCGATTTTACCGTTCACCACTTTGTTTGTGATAGTAAGCCGTGCAATTTTTCGTCGCACTTTCTAAAGAATGGCAGTTCAGATCGCTCAGGAGCTTTGTGACTGTACCAGGTTCTCGCACATCATCCAACTTTCCTTAGTTGCAAGGTTCCTTGCAGAAATTAAAAAAAAAAAAAAAAAAACGAACGAACAAACAAGCAAAAAAGCATCAACAGCCACGAGATCCCCCGATCCGTGGGGCGGTTATTTGGTACACTAAGACTTTTCTCCTCTTGCTAACTTAAAGAATTGGATTTTAAGCTTTACCGCCAAAATCTGACGCCAATTTTGGATAACAGTGGAGGTTCCCTATAAACTCAACAATGTTGAATGATATTAAATCCAGATGTTGAATTCGTTTGGCTTCCTCTTCAACACCGTGCAACAAAGTTATATCAGGAATGTTAGATGATGACTACCTGAAGCCTTAGGAAAGTCAAGAAGGCAGTTCATGAAAAAAGTTAGGAAAGACATAGTGACCGGGAACCCAAAATAAACCTTGTGCAAATACGCTAATCTGTTGTTGGGTTTGATGTAGTTCTTTGCCTGCTACATTGTTTTTGTCAATGCTCGTCAAATTGAAATTTGACTGGAAATACTTAATGCTTTGTTTTCAGGCGTTGGCGGTATCTGCAGATTTGTTTTAGTTTTATCAATTTGTTGATTCGTTATGATGTTCCTCTGCCGGCCAATGCAGTGAGGCTATGTGTGAAGTTCCTGAATCATGATGCACTGGCCATTCGAAAGGTAACCATAACCGTAGTGAAGCACTTTTTATGAATCATCACATTTTGAGCAAAAGTTGACGACAAAAGGGTTCCGTTTTTGTAAAGAGCTATACTTAAAACTGGCTTTCATAAAGCTTCGCTTCAAAGGGTTTCTAGAGGCAGACAAAAGGTCTTTAAATGAGTTGCGCTGAAGGCGTTTGCAAGTGATTCAGGTTTTAATGATTTTAGGGTTTTAATAGAGCTTCTTGAGCTTGGTATTCACTAGCCCTAGGAAGATTAAAACGCATATGAACCCTTAAAACCCAACGGGAAGTACACGAATCAAAACACTTTGATCCTTTGTTTGCGTTTAGCAAGTTTGCAGGGAATCCTTTGCCTACGCTTATGCTGGCGCTTATTCTTACGGTTTGTAGGGAGTCCTTTGCTTATGCTGGCGCTTATGCTAACGGCTTCTAATGAGTTTCATGTAATCGGTTTCTAAGGGCCTCAACAGACTAGACAACAAATAGTTGTCGACAACTAAATGTTATCGACAACTGAAAACGCTGTGTGTGAGATTAGTTGTCGACAACTAAACGTTAAATTTTACGTTGTCGACCACTATTCAGTTTCCCTTTTCGAAAGGGAAATTGCTTAGTTGTCGACAACTAAGTTTTTGACCGTTTTACCCGTGTGTGGGAATGGTTGGTTTAGTTGTCGACAACTATCATAACT
>Ga0126336_10000860_pt1 | contig 14214 bp, 10 predicted proteins | sample SidCmetagenome_FD_92530 | JGI IMG/M metagenome (GOLD analysis project Ga0126336, IMG submission 92530) | Coral microbial communities from El Islote,Puerto Morelos, Mexico - Siderastrea C C metagenome | ecosystem: Host-associated > Invertebrates > Cnidaria > Coral | place: El Islote,Puerto...
CAATAAAATTTCTTTAGAGAGGATAGCAACAAGCAAAAGATTCAAAATATAAGCTTCATGTCAAATAAAACAAAAATGGTTACAACATCGACTACCTTTGCTTTGACGACATCCCTGCAATCAGACTTTTCGGAAAAAGTTTCAACCACTCATGCAGATCGCGGGCCGGAGCCGATAAATTCCCACGGATTTCGCGGCTGCAGCCGGTCGGGCTGCATGCTATCTTTCCTAAAAACGGGCAGGAAATTTATGACCATGGGTATAAAAATCACAGAAGCGAATACTTGATCAAAGATATTCCTACGGGAAACATTTCAATAATCTAATGGTAGTTTTACATCGACTTATAACGAAAAAGAAAGAGCATTCTAAAGATTAAGCTTTATAAACTTACTTTAATGCACTCCACTGAAGTAACCTGAACTTTTGAGCGAGTCGTACAATAGTCATAGGTCAGCTGTTAACTAGACTTCGTGATATTTCAACAAATAAAGAAATAAACTACAAGAAAAAGTGAAAATTAACCTGTGGCAACTGTCAAATTTTTCCACTGGGATAGCAGAAAGCCGCGACCATCTGCATCATCACATCTAGATCTCATAACACCAAACCACGTTGCGTAAAACGCTGATATCTTTCTTCGCATATTGAAAAACACTTGTCGTTCAGAAATTCAAAATAGCTGCAAACTGAAACCATGTCTACAAACTTCCACTGAATAACAGGAATGATTGGTTAGCACTCTTAACTAGCCTAGTAGCCTTAACTCCTAAGTAGCCTGTCATTACAAATTCGCAATCCAAAAATAAAATTTAAGCCTCCCAGCAAGAATACCTATACTAGAAGACAATTTCGCCACCACACAAACACAGTCAAATTCAGTGGTAGAACGAAGTAACACAAAAACGTTTTTAGGAGAGCGGAAAGCTGCATTCTCACGTGATCGAACGCCAGCGGACTCCTCTCAAAACTCTACCGCTGCTAAGGTACAACGCGGGCTTTAACTGGATCGGGAGCCTTCAGCCTGAAACGCTCGTGGGCTTGGCAGCAACTTAAGACGACTTAGACAGCAGCCTGAAGCTCTTAGTGAATATGACAACGTGATTAAGGACCAAAAGGAGGGAGGAATTGTTGAAGATATCCCTCACGTGAAGCCGGCTCCTCTGGGAAAGGTCCACTACCTGCCTCACCATGCGGTTCTGAGACGTGACAAGGATACAACGAAACTCAGAGTGGTGTACGACGCTTAGGTAACCACTAATGGCGTTTCATTGAACAGTTGCTTGCATACTGACCATCCCTTCTCCCAAATCCGATGGACATTCTTGTGCGGTTTCTTTTGCATAAGATTGCATTGGTAGCTGATATCGAGAAGGCATTCTTAATGGTGCACTTTCTGTGGATTGACGACATATCTGAGGAGAACCCAGCATCGTCGTGAAGCAATTTTTCCGAGTCATCTTTGGCGTTAATGCGAGCCCCTTTCTACTTAATGGAACACTTAAGCATCACATCTCGACTTTCAAGAGGGTTGATCCGGAGTTGGTAGACAAGATACTGCAGTCATTGTACGTGGATGTCCTAATACTGGAGTGGATGGTGTGCTAGATGGATTTGAATTCTATGAGAAGGCCAAGTCCCGAATGAGTGACGGAAGTTTTAACCTTCGAAAGTGGACATCAAACTTCAGTGAGCTGATGAAGTTGATAAATGAATCTGAAGGCAGCTGTGAAGTGCCTGCGAGGTCTGTTTTGGAGGAAGATGAGACGTATGCAACCTCGATGTCTAGACCCTGTGAAACAGCAAAGGGCGAAGATGAGCACAAGACCTTAGGGGTCATTTGGGACCACAGAGAGGACACTCTTATAATGAGACTGAGTACACTTTGTGATAGGGCACTTAAGTTACCTGCCACAAAGCGCAATATTCTTAGCATAAATGCAAGCATCTATGACCCTCTGGGACTCATCTCCCCAGTACTAATATCGAGGAAGATTCTGCTTTGAGAACTCTGCCGAGACAAGATACCACGGGATGAATCTCTTGACGATACGACTGCGAAAAGGTGGAGCAACTGGATTATAGACCTACAGAGGACTGGAGATATCGCAGTTCCACGGTGTTACCTACCAGACGCAGCAAGCCGCATTCCAACAGCAGAGTTGCATGGCTTCAGTGATGCATCGAACACCGCCAGCTGAAGTGTATCTGAGGATGGTGACGGAATCGAGAACTGTCACGAGAATACTTGCTTCGAAAACCCGAGTCGCGCCCTTATCCAAGCAGATTATTCCTAAACCTGACCTGCTCGGGGCTATTATTCTGTCAAGTTGTCGAGAAATCTCTCATCATTGATAGACTGTGTTGCTGGACTGACTCGTTAGTGACACTATGTTGGTCAATGGGGGAGACAAGAGAGTGGAAACAGTTTGTTTGGAACCGTGTCGACGAAGTTCGTCGCCAAGTCCCACCCACTCAGTGGAGGTTCTGTCCAGGAAGTTGACAACCCTGCTGAACTGCCATCACGATGAGTAAAGGCTTCTGTTCTCAGTGCTGTTGCAAAATGGTAGGAAGGACCTCACTGGTTGAAGTTATCTGAGGAAGCCTAGCCATCCCTCAGGAAGATTGAGACCCCTCCTGTCGGAGCCCCAGAAGAAATGAAGGCGGAGACCAGGAGGTGTCTTAAAGTTGCAACAAATGTGACAACTTCTACATCTACGACTGGAGGATGGAAGTACCTGATCTCAATTGTGAAGTTTAGCAGTTCTTCGAGGCTTTTCAGAGTTACTGCTTATGTTCTGCGCTTTATTTACAACACAAGGGCCAACAAGCTTAAACAAGAACGACGACTGGGACCCCTGTCAACCGAAGAGATTCTGGATTCTGAGGTCGTCTGGTTGAAAGAGCTGCAGAAAACCCTAGACCAGCAGACGGTGTATGATCTGAGCTCAAGTCTCGGACCTTTCTCAGACAGTCATGGAATTACAAGCTACAAGGGGAGGCTGGTGAAGTCTGATTTGCCTTATGAGACTAGGTGTCCTGCTCTTATTCCTCCAAGTCTTCTTACAGCCTTGATTATAAGGAACTATCATGGGAGAGTTATGCATAACGGCGTTAAGGAAACCGTAGCAGAACTTCGCACCCGCTACTGGCTTGTGAATGGGCGAAAGATTGTTAAGGCAGTGATCTCAAGTTGCAGCAAGTGTCGCAAGCTAGAGGGGCTGCACTATTCTCCTCCACCCACCGCTCAGCTACCCCAATTTAGACTTGAGGAGCAGCATCCCCTTACGAGCCTTAGTGTAGACTTCTTGGGTCCACTCTATGTCAAGGAAACAAATTCTTCTACTGTAACTGCGAAGGTATACACTGCCTTGTATATTTGCGCAACAACACGAACAGTGCATTTAGAAGCGACAACAAGCATGACAACGTAGCAGTTTAACAGAGTTTGAGAAGATTTGTTGGAAGACGAGACGTCCCAAAGTTCATTGTGACTGACAATTTCAAGTCATTCAAGACTGTGTCTGGCAAACTACAGGCCCTGATTGAAGCTCCAGAGGTGACCTCTTTCCTCAATGATCGAAGAATCGAGTGGCGGTTTAACTTGGAGAAGGCACCCTGATGGGGAGGGTTCTTCGAACGAATGGTGAAGTCTACAAAGAGATTTTTCAACGTGTGCCGGCAGATCATTTCTGGAGAAGGTGGAGAAAGGAATACCTGTTGAGCCTTCGAGAACATCACTGCCTAGAGGCAAGAAAGCAGCGAACCAGGCCATTAAGGTGGGCGATGTTGTCTTCGTGGAGGAAGATAACGTGCGGAGAAACTTCTGGAGACTAGGCAGAATCGAGAGACTGATCACAGTGAATGGTGGAATTGTACGTGGAGCTGCAGCGAAAATTGGAGAACGAGACAAAGCGAGCACTGTCATTGAGAGACCCATCCAGAAGCTGTACCCACTGGAGACACATCAGACCTCACCATGTAACCAGGAGGTTACAGGTAGTATTGCCTATCGTTTGCCAAGTCGAAGGGCTGCAGTTAGGAGGAATCAGAACATTTAAGAAGGACAATTAAGGAACTGAACTGTCTAAGTTTCCAATGGCCAGAGCTGAACTTGTTTTCTTATTGTATTTTCGCTCTGGGCCATTGCGGGGGAGTGTAGGAAATCGTTAGATGTACTTTTCGTTGACATTGCATGAAGTTTGTTTTTCTGTGCGCATGCACTTGAGTTGGTGTGCGAGCACGTGCGAGAATCGAAAAGATAAGTTCGATTCGAGTAGATTCTGTGTCATCCTGTGAGTTCTTGAAAGAATCTATTAAATTCTTGAGTACAGTCCATGTTTCTAGTTTTCTACAGGAGTTTAATTTTCAATCCATCGTGACTACGAGTAACATATACCAGTTACACACAGGTACATACGAGTACCGACATTCGAATAATTTCGAGTGACATTCCACTTGAAGGCATGTGAGTAACATACAAGTAACACACGCATTCACACAATACATACAGGTAACAGTGGTAATGGTGACATACGATCCATAATTTTTTCCGTTTTCTAATTGTATAGATCTCAGTAAAAGGCAAGGATTTCTGGTAAAAAGTGTTGGTCTATAATCGAAACATTTTTGGATCTTCCTCAGAAATGTTCGGTAATTTTTCGCACAACCGCTGTGCAGTATTCGGAGGATCGGCACGGGGTGACTGTTTCTCTAATTTCTTCAATACTGGGGCAAGTTGCATAAAACAACATCTGGCGTAACGTTTTTCTAGTCACTATTTTAACGTCTGACGTTAGCAGATTTCCCTAGTAGCTTGGTTTTCAAAAATTCCAGAAAATCTGCCTGCCCTTTAACTTTTTGGTGACTCTTTTAGACGCGACGGGTTGGGAAAACTAATTTCCTATGTTTGTATCATTTTTATTAATAACGGTTTACTCAAGCAAAGACAAGCAAAAAGAAACGAGACAAACCAACGTTTCGGTGCCATCCTGACGCCGTTGCCAATTAAAGTAAAATACAATGTGTAAATTCTACAAATATAAAAACCATTGTCCGCTAATCTAGCAGAATAGTAATTGTGTAATCTATTTTTGGCACTCTTAATTATGCCAGTTAACATTATTTCTGTAGCTGAGTTTACAGAGGGGAGTAGAAATACTCCTTTTTGCGTCATGCTACAGAGACCGGGTTAAGCTCCGGCCGTGTGGTCCTCCTTGGCTTGAGTCGTGCGCGACTTTACATTTTACTTATTGTAGGTTACCTTGGCAATGGTGTTATCGTTTGTATTTGCTTGTCTTTGCTTGTATCATTTTGACTCTCATATTACTACTTGCCTTGAAGGTTCGAGCTATCGGAAGTGAACTTAAGCACGAATTAATTATCGCTTGTTCAGAGGCTCTACTTCACATGAATTTTTGTCTTAACAAATCATGAATCAATAAATAATGTAAACTTGAATAATCATAAGAAAAGATGGAGTATTCAACATGTCGCGAGCGTGGGACAAAGAAAAAATCTGAGTCCCCGACGGGAATCGAACCCATGACCTCTCTGTCATAACTTTGTGAGGCAGGAAACTGTAAAAGAACGAACTCGAGAGAACAGAACTGAAGCGAACCTTTAAGTTGTAGAAATTTAACTCCAAATAAAGGAAAATTTATGGATTATGTATGTAAACCAATTTATATGATAAAAGTGAAAAAAGGATAGATTATATATACATTACATGCGTGTTAACTATATTTAACAACCCGGTGGTGCACCTGCGATTATTTGCTGACAAGCAGGAATGTGAAGTCTTTCGACTGGAATTGGAGGAAATGGATCTCACACCAAATCGGGTTACAGCCGACTCAGTAAAAAGGATAAGACAAGAAACCGTCAAAGATCCTGTCCTAGCAGCTTTACAAACAACGGTATCGAATGGTTGGCCCTCAGAAAGAAAAAAGCACTAGAGGAACTCAGAGTTTACTGGAACTTTAGAGACGAGTTTGTCAGTTAATGATGATGTACCCCACAAGTTGCATTGAGTAATTGTCCCAGCTCCTTTACGACCTGAGATGCTACGAACATAGGCACGCATTGCGTGCTTGACCTATGTTGAAATGAGAAGTCTCATTTTAGCTTATTTGCAATTTTTAAGACAAACTCTGAGGTCAAAACAATAAACGCGATCATTCTCGTAAATATTTCCCCCTCCACTATAGTACACTGACTGCATATGATTGCAATTGTTGCATTACACTCATCTTAACTCATGTGCTGGTCATATGAGCGCTGATGAAAAGTATCTGTTTTGAAAACAGCTTTATCTTTTACTCAGCAATACCCCTGGAATGCAAAACAAAATCCTGCTAAAAATCTGGTCGGACGAAAATTGCGAGATAGAGCAATCATCAGGCCAGTAGGTTACAGTTGAAAAGTCAAACTGACACTAGAACAAAACAACTGCATAAAAATTTCAAATTAATCTAATACTGAAACCTCAGTTAAGGCCAACTAATAATTGTCTACATATTACTAAATGATAAAAATCGAGGTCAAAAAAAGAGGTGAAAGAAACAAGTGTATTAGATAATAATTTAAGAAGAGGACGACCTGGTACAACTTCTTTATGCAAATTGAAGACCGAAAGAGGGCAAAGGTCGTTAAACATATTTTTGTATGCCATATGTTGCTGCATATGATAAAGCCAAGACAGAAATCATTTCTATGTCGGCTGGAAAATCTGTGGATATGACTGATATAAATCATGGACACAACATCGTAAACTAAAACTTAACCGCATTATGGGAAGAGAAAACAGGTTTAAAAACCTACAAACACGCTTGAATGAACAAACTAATTTGTGCAAATTGGACACGAACAGTTCAAGATTATACTGACTTTTGGTTCACGCGCCTATCACATGGACTACAAATCACGCATACCTCAAAATTGGTCAAAATTAGCCACGATATCGATGTTGCTCAACATAACGTCCATAAGATTAAGCACTTTTTCACTGAGCCTCCATTTAACTTTAAGCAAAATCGCGCTCCGCTCCGACCAATGGTCACCTTCTTCACAATTAAATTATCTTAAACACTTCGCTATAAATTTCAAATTACCAAACAACGCTGTTTTAAAAACCTTGCAAAGTTCGCTCAAAATTATCCACATCAAGCACACAATCTTTTCAACCAACATCTTCCTCAAAGATATATAACCAAAAGAGCTGTTTCACAACTCAAATACTGACCACTAATCGCATTAAGCCTATCACAAAAGAACAAATTAAATTACAGTTTCTCGTCAACAAGTCTATTTTTGGGACAAGGTTGTTTTTGTCACGTTCAACCGAAGACCCCGACAAAGTTCAATATTACCTGCCCTTACAGTAGTTTATGGAATTTACCATCAATTCCACCAGACCAAGCTTTTACTCAAGATATAATATTCGAGATGAAAAAGTAGAAAAGCACATTTGCGCTGATCATTTCCGTCCCCATGTGAAAGGTGCATGGATGCTCGTCGTCTCAGGTTCTCCGTTTGTTTTAGAATGGCTTTAATTCAAATTTTTAATTCAAATTTTTTCACATGGGACCCCCCGGATCAAAAATACATACAAACAAACATACAAACAAACAAACAAACAAAAAAGCGACAAACGTCAGTCCGACTAAACATAGGTCAAAAAAAACATTAAGCGCACCAAGAGGCAGACAGCAGCATAAGACGAGAACGCGAGTCTCTTTTTTGGCCAGGAATGCAGGAAGCAGCAGAGAGACATGTCAATCGTGTGGAATTTGTTCCCAGTACCTAAGCGAGCGACCTCAAGAACCAATGAAATCTCATGAAACTCCCACCCGACCATGGTCGAAAGTAAGTGCAGATATTTTTCAGTTGGCTGGAAGCAACTATCTCGTTATGGTCGACCACTACAGTGACTTCTTTGAACTAAACTACCTTAGAAACACAACAGCAAGCACGGTTACACGAGCCATGAAGAGGAACTTCGCTAGACAGGGAATTCCAGACGAATGCATAACCAACAACGGCCCACAGTTTGACAGCCATGGGTACTCAAGTTTTGCACAAGAATACGGATTTACTATGATTAAGTCGTCATCTTACTACAGCCGGGCAAACGGAAAGGCTGAATCCGTGGTCAAGATTGCAAAGAATATTCTAAAGAAGACCCGCCGCAAGGGATCTCTATCTGGCATCCCTGGGATGTCGTAACACACCCCAACAGGGATACAGTTACTCACCAGCACAACGGTTGATTTCCAGAAGACTTAACGACATCATACCTACTGCTCCGAGCCGACTTGTCCCACAGGCAGCGTCGGCAAGTTTTGTACAGCAAAAAATTGCAGATAGGAGACGAAAAGCAAAGGCCCAGTACGATAAGAGAGCGTCGGCGTCGCTTAGAAAGTTCCCAAAGGGAGAAAAGGCATATGTGAAGCCTAGGCCCTCGAACAAGCAGCAACCATGGATCTTTGGGGAGGTAATTGGAAAACCCGAACCAAGGGCCTGCCTAGTGATCACACCAATTGGGCCAGTCCGGCGAAATCACGCACAAATAAGGGAGGCGAAGGTGGAACCACCTGACAGTTGTGACCGCTTTGAAACTGCATCCACATCCTCGGAAAGTGAACCAACCGAACCGAATGGATCAGACAACGCCCACGACACTAATGGAATCAGAACGCACACCACTGACAGAACCTACCGGGTCTCGACGCTCAACAAGAGAAAGGAGACTTCCTGCAAGGTTTAAAGACTATGTTATGGAAAAAACAGTACAGCATAGACTGCCTATGATTTTATTTAAAGCACATTAGGACAATGAAGTGAACTGAAAAATACATGATATGCAACGCTGTAATGGACTTTGTTTGTTTGTTTTTGTTTGTTTTCTCGTAGCTTTGAAAAGGGGAAAGGTGTTACACATTGCAGTAATCATATTCAAACGCACCTTATCATGTAATAATAATTTTATGCAAACGCACCTTAACATGTAATAATTACACGCACTTACATCTTAATTACATTGCCACGCACTTATGAAGATAACATGTATATAAACTTGTAGCTACTGAATAAGTCCAGTTCTGGACGTGTAACCGAATGGTCAACATATGTTACTGAGGATTTTCCAGAACGTAATCTTTATTAAAGTGCCTGGGGGCCAGGCGCGACAGAGAGGCAAAGGTAAGCACGCTCGGCTTTCAGAAGATCGGAGGGTTGTTAGTTCAGGCGTTGTCTAAGCATCGTGTCTTAGACGAGAAACGTTGCTCAAAGTATCTTTCTCCATCCAGGTGTATATATAGGTACCAACAAGCCGTTAAGGAACCCTGACAACATACAAGCGGTAGCCTTGTTTGTGATGGACACAACAAAGCCGATAGTTTGTCTTCACTGATCTGTCTTGTTCCTGCATTTATGCAGACTGGAGAACTACAAGACGGATAACCAATAAACGTTGTTTGCCCAAGTTTGTACCAGACGGATAATGCGTCTCCAGCGTCTCTAGTATACACGTTGAATAACATATAGTGGTTCTTTTGCCATTTTTTGTGTATTGGCAATCACTTACTCGTACTCTTCATTCCTTTGGTGTCCTTCACGTGTTAAAAACTTGTCTTTTCCTGTTGACGGTCCTTGGGTGGCGGCAACAGTAGGGTTGGATTCACAGTTTGCTTAGAATTCTGAGATTAATTATACTCGTCTTCAAATGAACAATTTTGAATAATCAGCTAACTTTGCTGAATTAGGTTGTGTATCTCAATTCCTGTCCCCGAAAAGACTAGACCTAAGAAAGCAACGAAAATCGAACCTAATGTAGAGGTGATGAGTAGAGTCGAAGGTTGATTACAAATAGACAAAATTTGACACGCTACTTCTTTTCCTTTTCAAATTAACAAACAAAAATCTCCACTAAAGAACGTAGCAAGATTACGTTAAAACGTATTATTACATTTTAATGGGTCATGTGACCTTCGATTACCAAATGTGAAATAACAGCTTTTATTTTTACGACTGATAAAGAAATACGAAATTTGACGGCCTCAAAAGTGGTTGCTAATAAATATTTTCCATTTATTTTCTCTAGGGTAATAATCCAAGTTGCTTACAAAGTTGTCCCCAAGATCACTTTGAAATACGTAGCCCAGCTGGTGACGTAATGTCCTGTTGGCCTTGCCCTGAGTGCCCTGCTGGTTATGAATTATCAGTCCCTTGCAACAGCATTATTAGAAATGGAACGCATTTTTCATGCAAACCCTGCGAACGTGGCATAAGCTTTTCTAGCCACCTCGAACAAAGGTGTCAAAAGTGCTCTCAGTGCCAACCAAACGAAACAGTGGTAATACCTTGTAGACCAAAAGCTGACGCCGTTTGCGCAAGGTGCGCACCTAATCAAATTACATGGATAGACTCTAAGAGGAAGACATACGGGTGCTTTGGTTGCCCTATCTGCTCATCGGGATTCGAACCTTCTCCTCCTTGTGGTAGTATCATCCCAACAGGCAAGGTGCCCACTTGTAAGCAGTGTCAAAAAGGAAAAACATTTTCTTCAGTGAAAGACAGAGAGCAGTGCAAAAGATGTTCTTCATGCCCACCCGGACAAAGAGTAATCGCAGTATGCACAAAACACTTCGACACAGTATGTGCACGTCCGTGTGGTGGAGTGCAAATCACCTTGGTAAAATGGTATAAAAATGAAACCTTGAAGACGGTGGAATGCATAGATTGCCTGACGTGTCCGGCGGGAATGGAACCTTCGGTCGCTTGCGGAACAACGGTCAAGAACGATGTAGCATTGCGTTGCGTCCGTTGTCGTCCTGGAATGACGTATTCTGATCTTCGAAGCAAACATGGATGCAAGCCATGCACAAGGTGTCCTCCTGGTAAAGTTGTGATCTCAAGTTGTTCCATTCATCATGACACTCGTTGTCATTCAAGGTGTACAGCTAGACAGTTAAGTATTTCCATTAATTCTACAATAACCTGTGCTGATTGCGTTAAATGTTCTATTGGCATGGAACCCAAAATTCCTTGTGGAAGCTTGCTAAATGGCTGGCCTCGTCAGCAATGTGTTCCTTGCAGGGTCGGTGCCTTCTCCAACGTTTATGGAACCGAGTCCTGTGTACCTTGTCGTAGCTGTCCCGATGGGACGATGCCATGCACTCGCATATCAGACAGTATTTGCCCGTCATTTAAAATAGGTAAACGGGTACCGGCTAGCCTCGGACCTAAACGTGGATCTAAACGCAGATCTAAACACGGATCTAAACACGGAGGTAAACGCAGACCTAACCACGTACGTGGATCTAAACGCAGATCTAAACACGGATCTAAACACGGAGGTAAAAGCAGATTTCAACACGGATCGTACGATAAACGTGCTAGCTTTCCTTTGCCCTGTGCGAGGTGTTGCAATGATGGAAAAGATTCCTATCCTCGAGAATGTGCTCCCTTAAAATCTAAAAAGTGTGAAGCCAGGATATGTTCAACAACCAGCAAAGCTCCTTCGTCTTCTTCAGTGACTTCTTCATCTACTTCAGCAGCTCCTTCTTCTTCTTTGGCAATTTCAATCCCACTGTCCACTAAGCCTGAGCAAAATAATATAACTTTTGCACTAACTGTGGTGGGATTTCCTATATTCAGCATAGTAGTGCTAGTTGCTGCAGTTGCAGTGTTTGAACGTAAACGTAGACGTAAACAGATAAAGACCCACATTCCAGTGCTGGACTCAGCAAGATTGGCATTCAGAGAGGCAGAAAATTCGACAGAGAGTACAACAAAACTAACGGAAGTAACAGGTAAACAGTATCGTTTTTTCTTCACTAAAAGCCCCTATTTAAGGGACTAGAACAGACAGGGAAAAGGAGGGACTGATTGTGCCCGTGCAGTCTTACAAACTGACGTTTATCACTTTTTTAACATCCTTGTAAATGCCACCAAACTTTGTGACTTTTTGCAAAATGTTAATTCTTTTGTTTTCTTTTTATGTCAGTTTTGAACTTTCTGTCCTGTTTTAATTCTCTTTACCATTTTAGCGTTTTTCTTGTTGGTTATTGGTTATTGACTCAATTTTGATGGCCTTCTTTACTTTAAGAGAAATTGAGAAATTCAGAGATAGCAGATCCAACATTGTGGTTGTTTCGATTCATGGTGTAATTCACGTCACGGGACGTCATATCAATATCAACATTTTTGGACGTACTATCTACCCATTCAGTTTCACGATATTAGCTATCACGCATTTGAAGTTTTGAACGGGGGCTGACTAAGACCAAAACAAGTCCGGTCTGGATAAGATTAAGGTCAGACCATTCTAATTTGCCAAGCACATATGCGAGGCGAGTTTTTGGAGTGTTCGGGAAACTGACGCAAGTCAGGTTACTGTTACAATTGCATTAGTAAAAGGAAACTCGCATCCTGATTGGCTGACGAAGCGAGCTTATTTAGAGTGGAATTGCGTGCCTGAGAAGTGTTATTGTACTAGTGCAATATGGTTCTTGTATCATTACTTTCTGTATACTTGTAAATGGAGATGTGAATAATGACAGTGAGCTTTCATTTGTAGCAGGAATTGGAGACATATCATTCACCAAAAATGAAATTATCTAGCTTTCTGAGGTTTTGTTCAGGTTTAAGCAGAATTTGTAACGATATTTGTGTAAAGAAGCGGCTACGCTCTTACCCAGGGAATTAAGGTGGCTCATTGTGATTTTTCCGAGCCACACCAACCCAACTTTGAACGCGGCCAATACTTTACTGTCTGAGCTCGGTGAGGCCAGCTGCTTCACACATTTAGTAGAGACTAGGGAACTTATCAGAAGCGTAGGTTTGATTGACACCGGATTTTACATAACAACGAAAGGATGACGTCGTGATTTTTGTATATCAGCAATTTTCTCAACATCTGGACCTAAACTTTTAAAACGACCTATTGTTCCTTATAGTCTTGATGTAGATCTTCAAGACTGCAAAGGTTGAAAAAATTCCATGGGAGCGTTTTCGAAAAAAGTCGGGTGGAATATTTTCCAGTAAAGAATTACAGATTTACGTTATTATCTATTGTTTCACCAGTACCAGTGTTTTCCTGACAGATTGAAACAATGTTTTCACCATATTTCATGGCTGTGGCATACAGCTACTTTTCCTGAAGGTTTTATCCGGTCTGCTTCACTAGATTTCAAATGAAGTAATCAGAAATAATGTCTTAAATATGCTCATTTTACACAGAGAAGTAACGTCTCTGTTACGGAAGCTTTTGTTGAAAAACTAATCGATGAATTTTTCTTTAAATCTTGTGACCTCAAGTCTTACATGTATTACACTATCCCTGTAAACTTCACGCGCATTGAATCATTTTAACGACGCGAAATACAAATAAAAGTATAGGAGGCTTTGGCACTCGTCTTCAAAAATTTCATTGCCGCATCACTTGTTGACAGCCGGTTTATTTCAGGAGTTTTTCTTTCGTCTATATTCTACATATTTGTGTGCTTTGGAATCATCAAGTTTTCCATACCTGACCGCTATGCTTGGCTGGTACAGGAGGGATCGTGAAAATTCTGTTCTTAGTACAATGGCAATTAACATAAGGCTTTCATTGTGTAAGGGAATATTTTGGGTTATATTTTAAGAATAATATGTAAGGTATATTTTGGGTTCTAGTTATTTAAAATATTTCGGTGCTGGGAAAATATGACAAAAAAATATTACTATAAAAACGAGCGTCCTACACTATAATTAAGCCTTCTTTGATATTCCAAAACAAAATTTACTTCAATTATCTTAGAAAACACTGTACAAATTAAGTTGTCTTTTTTAGTATTGGAAAACGATTTCAGCTGCTCAGCTGCTTAGTTCTACAAACAGTCAATTTCCTCTTAACGAAGAGTTTGTTTAGGGCTCGCACTCGTTCGCACTTTTCCAGCAAAACCCGCACAATAATAAGTTTTCTACTCCTTATTAAATTCTCGGTTCGTTCACGCTCCTTCACACTTTTTAAGGTCTTTGTTCTCTTTTCAACTATTTTTAAGTATAAATTCAATTTCAAACTAAATCCCTTACGACAGAAACTTAGCTTAAGGAGGCTCGAAACGGTTTTTTAGGCCTTGGAGTGTATCTTTTGAAGTCAAAATTTCGCATAGAAGATAAACTTCGATTTCCTTGATACTACACCACCTTTTCAACATATGATCAAAGTTC
>Ga0126336_10000861_pt1 | contig 14213 bp, 9 predicted proteins | sample SidCmetagenome_FD_92530 | JGI IMG/M metagenome (GOLD analysis project Ga0126336, IMG submission 92530) | Coral microbial communities from El Islote,Puerto Morelos, Mexico - Siderastrea C C metagenome | ecosystem: Host-associated > Invertebrates > Cnidaria > Coral | place: El Islote,Puerto...
CAATGGGGTCATGGTTTTCAACATTTCTTTTGAGGCCTTCCATTGATTTGACCCTATGATTGGAGGAGACAGGATGAACTAAGTTAGTAATGTGATCTAGACCCTTAAATTGGTAGTGTCATGAAATAGCTTAATTTTCAACCCACCGATTGTGAAATAATTACATGGACATAATGATCCTGCAGAAAATCTCAATCTCCAGAAACATCCACCTTTTATTTCAACCAGGTTTCTGTTGATTTTAAGTTGAGGTATCACAGAACTTTCTGGCTTACTCAGCATGGACAGAATACGCTGCAACGAAACATAAGGTAACCTTTGAAGGCTTCGTTTCCCATCAAATTGTGAAGAAAAGTTTTCACACTGTAAAAATAATGAAACACAAACGTTGACTTAGTCGCCATCTTAAATATCTCTCTACAGAAGAGTGTGGAATTGGGCTTTCTAAGGACCAGTTGTATATTGTTGTACAGGGCAGGAATTTTGCATGATAATGGTCTGTGGGGAGGTTCAGAGAATGTTGGCTGCGATATGCTCTGGAAATCTATATCCAAACGAAATATGTCTAACAATAGACCTGCGCAGCATAATCCTTTAACAGTTGACTTCATTATTGGTTTAAAGGTAACTGTTGGTGGGGTTATGTCCAAGGAAAAGCAATTGCAGAACATGACTGGCCAGCTCGACGTTTTCTTTATCGTCTGCATGTACAGATGAAACGACAAAAATTATATAGTTGACTTTCTTTGAGTAATGTAATATCGTTTTAGTTTCCCAAGTCGACACTGAATTAAAATAAGTCATATTCGGGTTGTATACTGCCAGCAAATGTGAAAAAATTATGTTTATATAATATTAAAAACAGAGAAAAAGGCAAGACACTCAGACGGAAGACAGCATCCTTTATTATGCAAAAATGATATGACTAATGAAGTAGAACTAAATGGCCACAGTGGTTGATTGCAATTATGCTACACACCTATTGGAATATGGGGTTGACCCTAGCCTGTGAACAGGTCATGCGGCTTGTGCCCACTCGCCATTTTTTAGCATTATTTTCCCCTACCCGGAGACTGTTTAAAGGTTAGATTTACTCAGCAGGGGCGCTTATTGGAATCATTCTGGATACTTATTGGAATAGTAGTGCATGTAAAAAAAGGATGCAACAAGGGAAGCTTATTAGATTAGGGATGTGCTAATTGGAAGGAAGGTGGTAAATTGAATCACTACAGTAAATTTTATATTAAAATGATATTAGACCACGTTGTCTCTTCTTACTTTGGATGCCACCTATGGCTGGTACTCCCTTTGGTCATCAAAGCTTTCTCCTGCTCTTCCCAGAAAAGGTGCAAGTCCTCCCGTGTGCATTCTTTGTTCACGCCCTCGAACATGGCCACAAAGTTGCTGTTGTCCTCATCGTCGGCCAGAACGGCATGGTAGCCCACATATAGGCCAAGAACGTCATGCTAGCCCACCTATAAGGCACTAATGTGAAGGTAAGTGAGTACAAATGAAGGAAAGTGAGTACAAGTGAAGGAAAGTGTGTGTTAGTGGAGGTAGGTGCGTTAATCAGTTGGTGTATATATTCATAGAGAATTGTCATGTTATTAGTGCTTTATATGTGGGCTAACATGACGTTTTGCCTCATCGTCGATTCTATCATCTCCAGATTGACTTTCTCTTAAAGATATTGCTCCTGACAAAGGGCGTTGCATTTCAGCCTTTTCTCTTGTAAAGTTACTTAAAGTTCTTCTCTAGACACGAGACTTTCTCTTTTCCTTTTCTGGTTTTTGTGGTGTGTTCCTTATCTTCGGCCTGCGCAGTGGGAGTTGACAGGTACCTGCTCTAAATTTTGCTTACAGTTTTCCAAACCATGCATGTATCGGATTTGCTACTGAAGCTTATTAAACACTCACTGTAGTATGGCGATGGTGAAGGTCATTTCTGCATTCTTCATTTGACCACTCTTTGCATATGACATCAACCTCTCCTTTACTGTAAGAGGGTCTTTGAGAAGACAGGGATCAAAGATAAGACCAAATTCATTATGAATTTGTCGCGGCAGGTCCTAAATGTTACTGATTTGCCTGCAACTACTGCAAGGACCGTCAATTCTTTATCGATTTGTACTTCACAAATTACATGTTACCCACTGCATCTGTTGATGCTGTTGGAATTTGTATATTCCAAGTTCTTCTCAGTTTGCTGGCCACGGTGAAAGTTGAACCTGGGCTTATAGGCTCAAAGCCTCTCCCAGGAAAAGGATTGCCCCAGTGGTGATGGCACAAATTGCTCTGCCAAAACCAAATTAACGTAGACCTTTTTGCGTGTTCTGTAGTCCTAATTGTTTTCGCCTCAATTTTCTTGAATATTTTCCGTACTATTTTACAAAGCTCATAGTGAGCTAGACAGTTTTCAGGAACTTATCCGGTTTTGCCTTCTGGCGACTCTGCAGCAATGCATTAATGGAGGTTACTTTTCCAGGTACAGGGAAAAAATTGTACAGAATCTTGTTAAACAATGAAGTAAAGAGCGAGTTCAATTAGAAAGCGAGACTTTGTCTCAGCTATGGCACCCAAACAACAGTGTATTTTCCAGTTAAGTATTTATTTACGAAGTTTATTTCTATAGTAATTGCGGAAAATTTAATTTAACAACTTCAATATACGTACTAGTGAACTACGTTGAATCTGCCGCGATCAGTTGAATTACCGTGAATATGCGACTATTTACAGTTTGGGGCAAAGTAATCCCAAAAGGCTTTTGTGTGGTCATTGGCTCTGATTACCTCGCACATCGCCTGGCTTGCAGGGGTAGCTGGTCCAGTCAAGTGAAGGAACTGATAGAAACTAGAAGAGCTAACACGCTTCTACCCTTGTCTTTCTTCCCTAGTGTTACATTCAAATTGTGCATGCTACAGTCAGTGTGTTCATGAGATTTAGTCTTTGTTTTTGAGTTATGTGTATGACGTGTTCAATGTATTTGGAAATTGTAATGCTGTCTTACTAAGTTTAGTAGCCTAGGGCATCGAAGGATCCCTTTCAACCATCATACCTTGGGCACTTCTGTTTTTGTTAACGTGTTGGCTACAGGCTCGCAAATGGTCTGACACGCGAAAAAAGGTCAAGATGTTGGAGATGGCTGCAATAAAATGAAGGAAATCGACCATGAGATAAGTAGAGAGAGTCGTAGATGTTGAAAAAAATGGAGACTGTAAGACCATCCAGTTTGCAAAAGGAATGAGGAATCGGTCAAAACAACATCTGATGCTGTCCCTTTGGAGAACGTGAATTGAGTGGTAAGCTCAATCCTACAGTTACCATGTGAATGTATGGCCAAGTTTATGAGTGAGAGTTCTTGAGAAATAACAAGCTCGTGGTGATAGGTTCAAGAAAAAGCCAAGTTTTAGATTAGAGTTTCATGCTATTTATACTTGTGTACAATTGTTAATCAATTATTAATAAATGTTCTATGAACAAGTTGCAATGACCGAATGTGACTTGAAAGCCACTTCCTTGCAAGCAGTTATCCGCTTGAGGTTACACATAAGAATCTCCACTTGCTGCACAAAGAGATTACAATGATACGACTAACCACTCTACTCAGATATTCGCATGATTGTGTGACCCCAAACAACCCGAAGCTGCAGAAATGCCAGAAGCTGCAGATATTACGCGGGAATCCTCTTCCTGTGAGGAAATAAACGAGTCACCTGAAAAAAACTTGCAGCTAAAACCAGTCGATGATACGCAAAGAACAGGAGCTAGCAAAGCTTTGTCAAGAGAACAATGAACTTCAAGAGAAATTAGCTGTGACTGAGCGACAACTTAAAACAATTTCTTCTTGGTTGTTTTCCTTGATCAGTTAAAGTTGGATACCGACATTAACTTTTACACTGGTTTTCCAAATTACGCGACTATTTTGGCCATGTTTGAATTTCTGAATCCAGGCGTGGAAGGGGAAAATATTCGCCCTCGAAGTGGGTTAACTGATGTCATGGAAAACTTCTACGATGCAGACTCTGATGAGGAGGACTGTGTACCACATGTGAAGAAAGGACGCCCCCGAAAACTCAAGCCAATTGAGGAGTTCCTTATTGTTTTGTGCCGCCTACAAAGAGGCTTCTCTGAGCGCCAATTAGTCAACCTGTATGGTGTGGCTCGGTCTATAATAAGCAGAATTTTTGTTCCTTGGATCAATTTCATGTTTTTGAAATTTGGATAGGTGTGCTTGTGGCCATCAAAGTCAGTGGTGCAGGAAACCATGCCAGCAGATTTCAAGGACAAATTTCCATCAACAAGCTAAGGGTCATACTTGACTGTACAGAAGTATTTTGTGAAATGCCTAGTTCACTTCTTAATTCTGAGCTATTCAGCTTTTATAACAAACATGTGACACTGAAAGGGCTTGTTGGCATTGCACCCAGTGGTGCAATCACATTTGTCAGTCAGCTGTACACTGGGAGTACCTCAGACAGAGAAATTGTTCGGCAAAGTGGAATCTTGTCGCAGTCATTTGACAATGGAGATTCAGTAATGGCAGACAAGGGATCCCCAATTCAGGACGCTTTGCCTCTAGGTGTGACCCTGAACATCCCACCCTTTCTTGGAAACAACAGTCAGGTGTCAGCAGAGGGTGTTGTCAGAACTCAGCAGGTTGCGAGCCTAAGTATTCAGGTAGAAAGGGCAATTAACAAGAACAAGAACTTATGTATTTGGGAGGGTGTTGCACCCTTGAGTAAATCAGATGTGGAGTGTATGTGCATTCCTGTGCAACACTCATGATCCACTTATATCGGAGTGACTATGATGACATGTTAACTGATTTCTTGAAAGCCACAACATTTGCTTATCTGACAGAGTTGAAGCAACTGTTAACTAAAAGTGATAGTAGTTACAGTGTATTTGAACCAATTTCTCTTAGTAACAACCATTCTTTAAGCTATGGGTGTGGCTTTCCAAAAACTATACTAGGAAAGCAAGTATCAAGTTTGCACAAACAACAAGTAGGAAGGTAACTAGGTATAGCTTTGTAGTGGGACAAGTACAATCTTTGTATTTGATTTTTTGTCATGTAAACAAACAACTACTCTTTGCTATGACAATAATCCTCAAGACATTTACAATAATTATTGTGTGCGAAAATCCAAGTAATATATTGTAGGCTTAGCATGTGAAATGGTTAAGAAATTTCAAATTGAGATTGTTCTGTTATCAATTCATGATCATAGTGATTCTTATAACTTAAGAGAGATACATAAAAGTAATCTCATTAAATATTCAATATATTTTTTTATTATTATAAGCACCAGGACACTGCAAACGAGAACATTTAAGATGTGATTCATAAGAACTTTGCATCAAATCAGGTACAAAGAACAGGAGGAGCTGCGTGGTGCATGCACAGTTGTGATCACTGTTCGCAAGATGGAGGTTACATTCTGTGAATGTTTACTATTTTGTGGCTCTAGTTTAACCTCTTCATGCCAGTATCTGAGCCATTTACTTCGTTTGGAGGATGGTACATTAGTCTTTTTTAAACCGTGGCTAGTAGACATATTGATTTGAGGTTTAAAGATGGCAAACTGCATCGAAGAACTCCGAGGAGAAAAGGGTTTTGGACAATATGGCGGCCCCTGTCAATAAAAGGGCAGTTGTTCAATTCCTACCACGCTATAAAGCCTAAGGGACAATGCTTTTACTTACATAAGCTAAAAGGTGAGTTAATATGTTTTGAATATTGTATCGTTGGTCATACTTTGAACATCGATTACACGAACTCGTGAATAATTTTGCCTTTAAAAACCCTCCATCGCCGTAAAACTCGTTCATGGGGAAACACTTCTGCTTGTCTAACTCAGAATCTACTCGAATTTCCAACGTAAAATGGAAAAAGGATGTTTCTATCGGATATTGTCCAAGGGAAATAAGTAAAAATCGGGATCATGTTCAAATGTATTAGGCCTCTCTATGCCCTTTTTCTCCAAGGCAAGTTGACTGATCTTGACATCCGTCTCACCTGTCGGACTTGCCGTACAATGGTTGATTTTAATGTTCATTCTTTGTACTTGGGATAATTATTTCCAGTAAACAACAACCGCTGGCATCGGGTAAGATCTGAAGATCAAGCTTAGTCAAGCTTATTGTGGCAGATTTGTTGACATTCATGATGACAGTTTTCCTTTATTATGCAACATTCACACATATATCCAAAACGATTTCTTGGAATACTTAAAGTGCTATATGTATTGTTTCTATTTTTGTTGCTTTGGCCACTGACAAAAATCGGGATTAATGTCTAAAAATGGGAATAATACTCTGCTTTCGGGGTCAAGAATTTATTAGCATATTTTTCCCACTTCACATTTGATGCATTTACATATAAAATTACTTCTCAATAAATAATTATCATCTTGGCTACTCTGTTTGATTATTTTGAAATCTAAATTTTATGACTAAATATCCACATAGATACTTGAGTGGTTTATTAATAAAGCAAACACAACGTCTGTCAAAAAATGGTTTCTTTCAGACCTACTAAATATGTTGCTACACACTTTTGGGGGGAAGACTTGGCCATATAACTGTAAATTAAAGTTATTGCAATTTGTGCTACATTCAGAAATGCCATGACTCAAACTGCATTCAACATTGTTAAATCACTCAAGCTATACGATGGCCTTTTTTGCACTGATATGTAATTGTCAGCACACCGGTTTCAAGCTTTTGCTCCACAAGTTTGTTAATTTTTTCGTCACAATTTTCCTTCCCACAAGCACCCTCAAATAACTGCACAATATTCTCTATGTCCACCATCACTTGTGCACCTTTCTACATGGCTTGTTATTTAAATGACTAACTTTTTTACACTTCTGAAGTTCCATAAGATCCTTTTGAACCATTTTCCTGTATCATTTTCTTGTGTTCTTCACAAGTAACTAACCCCATAACAGGTTCTGTTTCTGGCGGAACATTGGAACCGCTATTTACATGTACTTCTTCAGACCCCTGAACCCCAGACTCACTTTCATCAAAGGGGCATGATTCAATGGAGTTGCCTTGTCATCTACTGAATGCTCAAGGGAACTGCAAAACAATAAATTTGCACAAAATGAACCAATTATTATTATTATTATTATTATTATTATTGTTATTATTATTATTATTGTGACATTTGGTCAGTTTTTCACTGACTGACAAAATAATTTCAGTCAGTTTTAGGCTTCTTTCCCCCTCTCTTGTTTTTGTACTTGTCATGCCACAGGATTTTAATGTTTTCCCTAGAATAGGTACAAGATGCTTTTGTGTATCTATTAATGGGACATTTACTAACCTGGAATACAGAGGCTGATATAGGTCATCTTCACGTTCATCTTTGCTGGACAGGTCATCACTAGACTCATCCGACAAAGATTCGTCAGTGGACTTGTCACAGGAACCACGATCAGAAGTACCAACTAAAGGCAAAGCCAAAACCTTGAATATTGTTTTGTTTTAAACATAAAAAGTTAAGGGAAACATTGTACATGTAAAAAAAGAACCTTGTGTTACTGTGCTTATCAATACAGTAAAAGTTCAAAATCTACAACCAAGAACATGGTCCTAAGTTTGTAGTAGCGTAAAATCAACTGCGTTATACATCTTCCGAGAAAGGATCTCCGCTGATGCTGCCAAATGCAGGATTGATAGCAGACATACTCTGCAAAAGTGACACTGCAGACACTGAAGAAATTTCTTGTCCAAGAGATTCATCTCTTCTCGGATTCCCCAGTTATGTTTACACTGTGAGAGGAAAAATAATGATAAAAATATTTAAATAATTACAATAGTTCACAAAGATTACCCTTAACTGTGAATGTTCATTGCTAGAAAACTAAGAAAGGGATACTTACAAATATAATAGTAATAAAACTAGTAAAGCATTGCCAGAAACAGTTAGGTAAGGTTTGTTCGTATGAAAAAGGTTTTACCCGTACAAGAAAAGACCACTATATACATGCACTAGAAGCACTGTAGTCATGTACGGCAATTTCTTGACAAGCAAGTCAAAATTTCAGCTATGTATTCATCCAGTCCTTCATTCGTACATTCTAAACGTTCAGTGACGTAAAGTAGAACGTGAGTACCCACAATGTATTTTTGTCCTCTTCATTTCTGCCTGGAACTTCAGGAGATGCATCAAATTGGATCCTTGCTCTTTTCGTCAGGGGAGTAGATTGGAACAGCTCATATATATACCTTATACTTTCATCCGAGAAAGGATCTCCACTGATGCTGCCAAATGCAAGATTGATAGCAGACATACTCTGCAAAAGTGATACTGCAGACACTGAAGAAATTTCTTGTCCAAGAGATTCATCTCTTCTCGGATTCCGCAGTTATGTTAACACTGTGAGAGGAAAAAATAATGAAAACAATATTTAAGTAATTATAATAGTTCACAAAGATTACCCTTCACTGTGAATGTTCATTGCTAGAAAACTAAAAAGGGATACTGACAAATTTAATAGTAATAAAACAAGTAAAGCATTGCCAAAAACAGTTGGGTAAGGTTTGTTCGTATGAAAAAGGTTTTACCCGTACAAGAGAAGACCACTATGTACATGCACTAGAAGCACTGTAGTCATGTATGTCAATTTCTTGACAAGCAAGTCAAAATTTCAGCTATGTATTCATCCAGTCCTTCATTCGTACAAGCTAAACGTTCAGTGAAGTAAAGTAGAATGTGAGTACCCACAATGTATTTTTGTCCTCTTCGTTTCTGCCTAGAACTTCAGGAGATGCATCAAATTGGATCCTTGCTCTTTTCGTCAGGGGAGTAGATTGGAACAACTCACGAAAATAAACGAAAACTATGCTGGCCTTGTGACGAAATAGATAAATTGAATTAAACAATTTTACTTGAGATGGGATCTTCATTGTCGTTTAAAGTTTCTTGAAATGAACTGCTCCTCACATAGAGCTCCTCGATATTCTGATGGAGCAAAATCTCCACAAAATGGCTGTTACTCAGCTCTTTGATATTTTAGCTGTCTTTTATTTTGTACCACAGGCAGAACTAATGCAAGTCCAGCATAGGTGTCTGTCCGATTACAAAGTAGATTGCTTGATTGTCCATTCATGCGACTGTTCTCATTTTATGTCAGAGTAGGCTCTGTCCCCTGCATTCACAAAAATTTTGTTGACCACTGGTGCTATTAACATGGAATTAAAGCAACCAAGCCGGCATCATTTCACTTGTCTAACATACCAAATATCTTGGAGCTGAATTGTTGTGTAGAGCCCACCACAGAAATCTACCAGATTATTATGACCCACGTGCACAGCCATTGCTTTGCTAATTAAACCACATTGTTTGGTGGCATTTTCCTTGCCATCACCCTGGTGGTTGCTTTAACTCCCATATATTCATACAGTTAATGAACAAGGCTGGGATACTTCTGGGATTTTTTCTTTGGAGTTATTCTAAGAAAACGTTCTTCTAGGAAAGTGTATAGAAGTAGCTGGCTCTTCTTGTAGGCGATGTTGAATTGTGAATTGTTATGTATTAGCGTGATTTTGGAAATAGATTTACCTGGGATTTCATGTTATTCCCTGTGTTCCTTTGCCTCAGCTTGCTTTTCAGACAAGGTTATTACTTCACTTAACAGCCTCTCCTTTGATTCTTTCCAATTTGTAACAAAATCCTTTTCCGTGTGTGATGTTATCAACAGTGCATCTCTACCAGTATCTGCAAATATACATTTCAAGAACGTGACAAGAAATAATGACCTATTTTCTTCTTATTGATCTACGTACCATTAAGTGTTAATATTTATAATTAACTGGTTTACCCAAATTGCATGTAACTGAAGACTGAAGATGTTAGTACAATATTTTGATCAGTTCATAGTTGCTTTAGGTGTAATACTTAGTTATTACTTTCTGCTGCTTCGTGGTCGAGAAATGGAAATTTCTCAGCTACTGCATTGGTGATATCTGATTTATCTCTTTTTGCAATTGTTGACCTTATTTTCTTGGAGGTCAACTGTTGCAGCTGGATCACAACATCCAGATTTGGTTTGCCTTTTTTAGCTGTGCTTCTAGCGGATCGTGCTTCTTCTGTGCTTCTATCGGATCATCTTGGCGGTTTGCCCGTACCCCTTATAAGTCCTCTGCTATTTCCTCAAGGTTTATAGTAATACTACGCATAACTAATTTTTTTGTTCACGGCATACAGGACATTTGACTATTGAAGAAAATTGAAAGCATGATTTGAAAGTAAATGCACCATTCAAGAAAATAATAATCAATTATTAGCAAAACCTACCTTAAGGAAGGTAACTGGAAATTCTTTTGTGTCGTTGGAATGCAAGTTTTAAAACATACTAGTGCAGTGGCCAAAATCAATCCAGCTGGCATGTCTGCCCTGGTCGGTTAAGCTGCAGGGCTTGACAAAACTCCTATCCAGGCATACATGACAAGTAGATTTTGGAGTTGGTCACTAAGCCAAATAATTTTTTGCTCTCTTGCCCATTAAGCAAAACGTCCATCCAACAACTTACCGTGCTGATTTTTTATTAATTATTAATTAACTAACCACATCAACCATTACATATCAAACATTCAAGACTGAAATTTCTCACCAAACACCAAGAATCAAGTTCTTTAAAAAGACATCAGAGTCATAGGGCATGCAGCTTTTGGCAGGATCCTTTTTAATAGTTCATCAAGTTATGTTTGTTAGAAATAGGTACTCTAGCATCAATAGAAAAGAATAGTTGAGCAGCCATTATGGGCGAATGGTATCGTGAATCAAGCATTCTGCACACCTTAAAACCATGCAAAGCACCAGGTTTTGGCCTTTTGCAAAGAAAAAGAGATCTTTCTGCCTTTTCCTCCTTCATGCTTCAGAAAAAACACTGTTCCTGTTTCCTGCAAAAGGAGTAACAGTAGCCTAACAATGATGTAAGGTTTTAAAAGGCCGAGGTCTAAGGCCTTAACAAGTCATGGGCATGGGAATGCGGGAAAGTGTATGAATAATACTGCAAAAAACGATGGTGCAGCAATATTTGGAGAAAAGTTGGCGACCATTTGATTAAAACTGACATCAAAAGTTGGAAAATCATCTGCCAGTAATTGTTCAACTGCAAGAGGTCATTGTTGTCGTTTAAAAACAGTGGGTAGTTCAATTCATCCATTTTTGTCTTGAGCAACAGAAATTGCAAAATTTACAAAGAAATGTAATATACTATTGTGCAGTAGTTAATAACGTTTACTGCATTAAAAATTTAAAAATTTTTCCGTCAAGAAGGTATGTATGTATGTAGATAATCTATGTATTCCGTTGCCCTCTCTGTTTGTAATTTTGTTTTCCCTTGTTAGTCAGCACATGGAATGCATCTTTTCAGCACCAAAATGATTATTTAAGGTTTTCACTCTTTTTCTCAACCTCATTTTCTTTTTAACCTTCTTCATTTTGGCAACATCCGAACTTTTCTATTTTCCAGCTACCTTTGGGCATGCCCGCGTTTCCTAGCTATTGATCACCGTACTGTTTGGGTGAAATAGTATCTTTATTTACAACAATACCTCTTTTTTGGGAGTGACATTCAGATGTCAATCGCTTTTTGATTGCATGCTTCAGTAGCAAACTAAATTTTCCCACAGTTCTCAACTGTCTACACTACACTATAAATCTTCTGGTTCTAATTTAGGAAGTTACTAGGAATTTCACTGGGCAGAATAAACGAATTCTTACTTGAATCGCTTTAGATTTCAACTTGTTTGACAAAACAGCCAGTGCTTAACTGCAATTGGAAGTTGTCAGCATGCAATTAATGTTAAGAAAGGAATTAGTGTATTTTAATACACCAATTAACACGGAAAAAACCAAAAACTTGCAAAATCCCCCCCCCCCCAAATGACTCTTTTTGCCCCTTGTTTTTCTCCAATCTGATTGGCTAGTGCAGGTAAGCCATGACATCTGATTGGTTAGTATTATTTGATTTTCGTTTTGATTGGCTAAGAAAAGGATGGGATTTAGAGTAAAAAGAGCCAATCAGATTGCAAGGATCACCAGTTATTTCAAAATGGGTGAAATAAAGAATAGAATCACAGTAGACGAGCCCCACAAACGTACAATCCCTTAACAACAAATTTCCGTTTGACCCAAAAGCCTTACCAGCTAGTTTGAGTGGATTCTTGGCCAGCTACATGTACATGCACAGGCTCAGCTGTCCTCATTGCCTGCCATCCCCCTTTTTGCAGCTCCCTTGTCAACCTTTGGCAGACAACATCTTTTCCTCCTGGAGAGCTCAACAGTATTGCCTCCCTTCTACTGTTGAGGGCAGCCAGAAATGCATTTCCGATAGGAAAAAACACATGACAACTGTGACAACGTTAACATCACCCAAGATGACCTTGTTGAGCTCCTAAGAGTGGCTGCCAAACATCAACTGTGCCAATTCAACGGCAGTCTACGAACAAATTGATGGTGTATTGATGGGATCCTGTAAAATGCCGAAAAGGGTACTGTGCCGAAAAGGATACAGACGAATAAATTATGTCATTATGCAACACGCACGTCACCAGGCCACAAGCCGCACACTAGGCAGAGAAATGTGACCATGTAATTATTTTACCTTGCATGCCTCATGCTCATGTTCAAGAGATAAGAATATGTATGTAATCAAAATGGCATTGACGCTAATGACTTGACACTCCAAAATAAAAATAAACATATTTTAAGGAACACTTGCAACACTGCATTGCTGTCCTTAATAGTCGAAACTGCAATGCTGTCCAAAATAGTCAAAATATAAGAGACAAGTGGTCGTGTGCGGAAAACGATTCAGTTTTCGTACGGAGATGTAATTAGTGGAAAAAAAAGACTTAAAAAGGTGGTATGTGGTGCTAAAGAAAACACGATAGTTAGAGACTGTTAAACATCGTAGAAGAGTCGTTACGAGGGCATTGTCATGTCACTGTTATGCCCCTGTCACACCATCTGAGAACTAGCGGTTTTGTTAAGAAAGATACAAAATAAGAGTACAAAACAAAGTACTCAAATTTTCATCATGATTTAATTGGGATGAATGTGCTGTTTTGTTACGCTTTGTTTTGTTTATCTTTTTTGGATTTGTTTGTTGTTTCTTTCGAAAGATCCATTTACCATTAACTGTCTTAACTCACTTAGGCAGAGCAAATATTTGGGTAAACCTCTTGTCATAACCTGTGAAATAAATACCCAGATTTAATACTTACAAATATCCCTTGATGCCAAAAGGGTCCAAAGGCAGGGGGCAAACATCTTGGGAGGCAGCCACAGTGAGCTGTAATAATGGAAACGAAATTAAAAGTCTTTGTGTCTTTGTGTAAAAAACGTACGAAAAAATATTACCCAGGCTTTCGTGTTGTGGGCTTGGTAAACGTCGTGTTTGCTTCTTGTGTAACACTAGCCAGAAGCTTGGAATGAAAAATAAATAAAGGAGAAAGCTCAGTTTTGATTTCGAATTATAAACTGTATTTGATCTCTGTCCCGAAACGATGGAAAAGGAAAATGGCCAAATCTTTTAACGTGACCATCGCACATTTGGAAGAAATAATCCACACCCAAAATTATGCACACACACATGTATGTACTTCGTCCAAATTGTACCATTTGGTGCTTATGGAACAGACTCATTGACAAGTTCAGGGAAGCCTGGTGGCTCTGATACTGATCCTTTGGTACTGCAATTGATATGAAAAAGGAACACATTTAGGAAGTGTGTGTCAGAGTCCAACGTTTTTGTGTTGTTGGAATTCGTTGACATGATAGCGTACATAAATACTTCCATATTTACCACATACCTTGGAGTTTTCGAAATTTCTACAAGCGACGGCCACATTGCCTTCATCTAATGAACATAACAAGGATTTGGTTAAAAAATAATGCGTTAACTGGGGTACAAAAAGACTATTAAATGTAAAGAAGATCCTCGCAGTTATTAACGCAACTTATGCAGTTGGGAAAAGAAAGCCTGAAGAAATCAGGCTTGCCGGGATTCGAACCCTGACCTCTGCGATACCGGTGCAGCGCTCTAACCAATTGAGCTGCCAAGCCAACTAGGAGCTGGTCATTAAATTGGTTCGTAATATACCCAGGAAAGATGAAGATGAAATTATGAATATATGAAATTCATATATTTGAACTGCGGAATGAAGAAATAAATGTAAAGAAGATCCTCGCAG
>Ga0126336_10000862_pt1 | contig 14209 bp, 9 predicted proteins | sample SidCmetagenome_FD_92530 | JGI IMG/M metagenome (GOLD analysis project Ga0126336, IMG submission 92530) | Coral microbial communities from El Islote,Puerto Morelos, Mexico - Siderastrea C C metagenome | ecosystem: Host-associated > Invertebrates > Cnidaria > Coral | place: El Islote,Puerto...
ATTGTTAACGGCCGCTTGTAACCCAATACCGGTCTCTCTCGAAGGTCACGTCCCGACTCGAGAGCCATAAATAATTTATAAATTCCTCGCTTTCTCGAGGCGTGAGCTTGGGCTGCCTGTGATTTCTCTCTCCCCTTTGTATTCTGTCACTCTCAAGTTCTTTCAATCGACTTGGCCAGTCGCCGCTATTTTGAAATTGGATTAACTGAGTTTATAAACTCTTAATTACGATATCCAGCCAAAGATTGTAAAGGTCAGTCCTTGCAGATGCGATCGGAGTCACACAATCAACTTTTGAGCTTACAAATTTATTCTTATCGCAGATTTAAGAGCGGGGCGGGGGTGGGGGTAGTGGGAGATGAGCTGCGTGTGAAAGACATCTCTCACAGTTTCCTGTGAAATATTCATTCATCAGCAAACTCGTTCACTGAGTTTGTATTTTTCCAAAATCAAGTTATAGAGAAATTATTTGTCATCGGATTCCAACACAAACACTTTAGCTGAACGGGCTTATTTCAACAGAAAATTACATGGTGGAGTGCAAACCATCGCATATATCGTACCTGTTTGTAGGCTTATAGCAAACGTTCGCTCAGCAGGGCTGCTTTTTCCACCCTTGTTTTTGGCAATCACCTCAAACTTGTATTTTTTCCCCTTATCAAGAGCTTTGACACCATACTCGAGTTTCTTGGTTGTAAGATCCTTCCAGGGTCCTGGTCGATTCGGATCAGTCACATCACGGTAACGCACTATGTATTCAATGTTATCATCTCCACCCGTGTCATCTGGGCGTTGCCACTTCAGAGTGAAACTTGTGTCATCAAGATCTTTTCCCTTTGGCTCGTAAATGATTGGTGGACCAGGTGCACCTGGAAGGATGAGGCAAGTCCACATTAGACTTTAATGGCCCTTTTTTTCACGCATCATTTTTTGAAATAATAAAAATCACAGAGGCATTTGACCCCATTTTCTCGTATGCCGGTATGTCCAATGAAACAGATCCTTTCTGCTGAAGTCACTGTTCATAAACACAATACAATTGATGGGTAACTAGAGTACTTGCTTTTCCAATTTGGAAATAATTGGATGCAAAAAATTTCTAATTTTGAGAGCACCTATGGAGCTTATGTAAAGAGTCCCTAGAGATTTAAAGGACAATGGCGCGGTGGCCATGTGTACCACAACAAAAGGAGCGAATATAGATTTAGCCGAGCCTATAAGCGGAGCTCTCAAGGAATAAACTGGTATTTGTTTCTCAAGAATAGTCTTGAGAAACGAAATTCTGTGAATTTCTTCTTCGACCACTACAAGTAGTTCACAAGTACCCGGAGCAAATGGAGACCACATTTTGCATTACTATTTTGTGTCAGAAGTGTTACATTTTGCGTTACACTATAATCAAACCTCCATTACGCGATTACCCTCTGGAAATGAGAGAGTGGATGCTTAACACAGGTTGCCACAAAGGTTCACCAGAAATGAGCACACGACAAAAACGCTTTGTATTGACACTCGTAACTTAAGCTTTTATTTCATGAGTTTTCGCTTCATCGGTTTCCCTGACGTTATCAAAAGCTGACCGGCTGCGATAGTTCTCGTAAATTTTGAAGCCGTCATCCAAAAGGACTTAAAAACACATTTTTCTCTACCCTGTGTATTCTCAGTCACTCTCAAGCTCTTTCAAGCGAGTTGGACAGTCGCCGCCAGTTTTAAACCGCATTAACTGAGTTTATAAACTCTTTAATTGCGATATCCAGCCAAAGATTGTAAAGATCAAACTTGGTCCTTGTAGATGCAATCGAAGTCACACAATCAACGTTTGAGCTTATTAACCTAGTCTTATCGTAGATTAAGATGCAAATGCACGTAAACATGCGAATACCCAGTTTCCAGTACATCTACACTTCTCAAGGTGGGGGGAGGGGAGGGGGATGAGCTGCGTGTCGAAAGTTACCTTACACAGTTTCCTGTGGAATATTCATTCATCAGCAAAACCGTTCACTGAGTGTGTATTTTTCCGAAATCAAATTATAGAGAAAATATTTGTCATCGGATTCCAACACAAACTTCTTAGCTGAACGGGCTGTTTACAACAGAAAATTGCAGGATGGAGTGCAAACCATCGCACATATCTTACCTCTTTGTAGGCTTATATCAAAAATTCGCTCAGCAGGGCTGCTTTCTCCACCCTTGTTTTTGGCAATCACCTCAAACTTGTATCTTTTCCCCTTATCGAGACCTTTGACACCATACTCGAGTTTCTTGGTTGTAAAATCCTTCCAGGGTCCTGGTCGATTCGGATCAGTCACATCACGGTAACGCACTATGTATTCAATGTTGTCACCTCCACCCGTGTCATCTGGGCGTCGCCACTTCAGAGTGAAACTGGTGTCATCAAGATCTTTTCCCTTTGGCTCGTAAATGATTGGTGGACCAGCTGCACCTAGGAGGATGATGGGAGTCCACATTAGACTTTAATGGTCCTTTTTTCGTGCATTATTTTTTGAGACAATAAAAACCACAGAGGCATTTGAACCCATTTTCTTGTATGCCGGTATGTCCAATAAAGGGGATCTTTTCTGGTGAAGTCACTGTTAATAGGCACAATACAATTGATGGGTAACTGGAGTACTTGCTTGTCCAATTTGGAAATAATTGGATGAGAAAAATTTCTAAATTTGAGAGTACCTATGGAGCTTATGTAAAGAGTCCCTAGAGATTCAAAGGACAATGGCACGGTGGCCATGTGTACCACAACAAAAGGAGCTAAATATAGATTTAGCCAAGCCTATATTAACGAAGCTCTCGAGGAATGAGCTGGTGTTCTTTGCTCAAGAATAGCTTGAAACTTCGGAACCCAAATCTATTTCGGGGCTTTTCTTTGGCTCGTTCCCTTTCAAAAATTGTTTCTCAAAAAGCCCCAAAGTGTTCCGAATTGTCCTCTGAGTATTCTGGGGAACCGCAGCAGTTGGAGGTCTCCTGCTGCATTCAGTTGTTGTTGATGTTGTTGCTGTTTTCGTGTTGCAGAAAGCTAAAAACTAGGAAATCAAAAAAGAGACTCCAAGACTGATTGTCAGTCTGAAACTTTCGCACCACTGCTCTCGCGATTATCGTCACTGAGTTGAGTTGTTCTAAAAATCGATTAACATCGATGGAAGTTCAAATCGTCGCACTCATCTTTCTTCTAACTCTCCATAAAAGGGACGGATTAACTTTTTTTACGATTTGGGAGAAATTTCCATTATTCTCTTGCCGGAAAAAGGCCTATTCACAGACCTTCTTTTATTTCGAAAGATCATGCCGAGTGAGCCAAACCGAAAAGATAATAATAAAAATGTACAATAGCTTCTTTTAATTCCATACCCAATTCCAGACCAGATCGCAGAAACCTCACCCTATTTCAGATCAAACTGGTCAAACTCTATACCCTACCAGTCAGCCTAAAAAGGCTCCAAAACCATACCCTTTGGGCCGCACATAGCTATCTGGCTTTTATAGGGGAGTTAACCCCTCACCGGGCCTAAAATGTGTATGGGAATATGATGAACATAGTAATGTTCACTAAGTTGCCGGCATGGACATGAATTCCCAAAGTTGTACACCTTCTTGCTTGTTTAAGCCTCCGTTAAAAAAAAAAAAACGAAAAGATTGAACTGTTTCTCTGTAACTTTTACATTTTGGCTATTTTGGCATCATTTGTAACTTGGTATCAAATTTCCTCGTTCATGCTTTGTGTTTCTTGTGGTGTCATGTTTCTCGATGGTCTTTATCTGGCCCCAGTTGTTCAAAAGTTGGATAGCGCTATCCGCCGGATAAATCACTCTCCAGTGGATAACGCAATTGGTTTCCATATCAGTTATCCACTGGATAGTGATTTATTCGGTGGATAGCGCTATCCAACGTTTGAACAACTGGGCCTGTAGATTAGCGGGAAAGCCTCCCCTTCTAAGTTTTGACAACGACGGTGAAAACAGAAATAAATTCCACTTTGGCTGTAACTTTAGAAATTTAGCAAACAAGCTAAGTTTGAACGTAAATTATATTTGATGCATGAGAATGTAACTTGTCAAACTTGACATACCGATTGTCTTCTTTACTTTGAATGTCCTATTATCTGGCTTGCTGTATCCTGCTTTGTTCTTGGCAAACACTTTGAACTCGTATTCTCCGTTACTGTCGAGATCGCTCATCCCGAGATAAGTCTCACCAATGTTGTCTCTTCTGTTGATGACAGTAGCGTTACTTATTGGTTTCTTCCTCCATTCCACTTTGTATTTGATGATGTTATCTCCACCATCATATGCTGGCCTTGACCAGGTTAAAATGAAGCTTGAGTCAACTTCATTTTTACTGTTGATAATTATTGGGTTTCCTGGCACGCCTGTTACACACAATAGAGTCGTCACCTGATTTATCATTATTATTATTATTGTTATTATTATTATTATTATTATTATTATTATTAATCCTACCTCCTGAGATTGCCGTGGAAATTGCCATGGTTGGTCGTTTTTTTTTTCAATAATGGACCATGACGAAGTGATATAGCAATGACATAAAATGATATAAGATAAATGTGCTGGCTTACTGAGCTGAGTGGGAGGGTCTGACGACAAACTGTTTCCCTCAAGGTCGTGACATATGCCGGCGTCGCGAGATTCGTGCACCTCGACTGAGAGCGAAATATTTTCCTTTCTGGCCCGACCTAACTTGGCAAATAAAGAGTTTACCATACAACCGTGCAACTTAAACCTTGTTCTTCTCGATTTAATATGTTTCTGTTGAGTACCGCCATTCGATTTCTAAGGTGTTCACTTATACCGCTAGCAGTGCTCAGTTTAAAGCGAAAATGAACAAAATAGTTTTGAATCCCATGGTGCTACGAGTTTCTAGCACAACCGTAAAGCCTTTTAAGACTCTCGTGCCGCTAGTGCGTATGACACTCACACGGGGATTTCGTGAGGTAGTTTCTAAGGAAAACGCACTCGACGCTGCACGGGTCATATGACAGCAGAAGCATTTACCGTTGCCGATATAAGGCAATTGTTTTCTTGGTTATCTTATACTACTCACAATATTTTTTAGTCATGGCAATTACGATCCCCTCTTTCCCGTATCCAGCTTCACTTCTTGCCATCAGATGTACTTTATATGTTGTGTTGGCCGTAAATTTGGTGTAGTTAATTTCCGCTTCAAGTGTACGTCCGTTAACACTCATTTGAAACAGCTGTGAGTTATTTTCTGCAAGTAGTATTAAGACGTAGTTTGTAATATTAAGGTATCCACTAGATTCCGGCTGTTCCCACTTGAGAGCAACGGTTTTACATGTTGTTGTGGCAAACATGTTACGTGGTGGTCCTGGCAGAACAAGAAACAAAAGCACTAAGTTAGTATTTTGTTTACTTTTTACTCTGCTGTTGTTGTTGTTGTCTCCGGAAAACGCTGCTTCCTCTTAGAAGCCTGCTCGGCCATTTATTGTGACAATGCGATAACAAATAAGGTGTTCACATCAACTTTAAAAGAAATGGTTTAACTGGTTTACCTATTTGCCGCTTAGGAGTGCGATACGGAAAATCCATTTATTGATGCTTTTTAAGACGGTCAAGGAACTTTCTGTCATTGGTTCCTCGGAGAGGTTATTCCATATTAAAGCTCCATAGCTAAAGCTGCGCCTCAAGTTAATTCTGGATTTTGGGAGACTGTGTCATGTGTACGCTCCCTATGAAGACAGGCCTTTATCGGTCCAAAAACAATCAACATGGACAGCAGGGTACATACCTAAGATTTTTAACTCCAATGAAACTTCTGCCTTTCCATTGGAATTAACTGCCGAGCAGTTAAGCCTCCCAAAGTCATCTTTAGAATCAGTCTTCAGTGTGAAAAAAGCTGAACCTTTTCCGCTTGCAACCTCTGTTCCATTTTCAAAGACCATTTTCACCATGGGTGTTGGGTAACCAGAGAACACACACCTGACGGTAACAGGTTGACTGTTTCCCACAAATGAGTAGATTGGGTTGGGGGATGACATGAGTTTGGGTGGAGCTAATCAAGACAAAAGCAGACGTACAGTAAAGGGTCAGTCTGTATCATCTATTTTTTGTGTGACTTCTTTGGAGAAGAAGGCCACATCACCTGGATGTGAAGAATGAAAATCAAATGTTGATCTAGGCTAAATTGCAGAATAATACGCAACTCTAGCTGCACTGCTTAATCCACCTAATGTTGGTTATGTCGTCAGAGCAAACACTGGGGATGAACGTGTCCTACAGGTTGAAGGGGCAAATGATTTTCGTGTGGCTGCACGGCTGCACGACTACGCCTAGGCGCTATCAGTAGTACATGTCTCGTTCTAAAAGCGTCAATTCTTGTAAAAATGCAGACAACAATGTATTCTGCAAATCACTTCTAAATTTTCACGGCGAGGACGCGTAGACTCTTAGCATTGTCTTCAGTCCCTGATCAGCTGTAAAAAACTATGCCATATTTTTCAAGTTCTTCCATTGTATCTTGCAAAATCTGCTAAAAACAAATTAGATGGGCTCTCAGGGGCCTGGGCACCGTCTCAAGTTTTGCAACAGTTTTTCCTGCATCAGGCATTCAAGGTCAAGTGCCTGTGATGAAAGAGGTTCATCAGATAATGCCATTATCATACGGTATGAGGGAAAAATTAAAACAAGTGAGGGTTGTCCAATACACCCGCACCGTAACGGACCGTGAGACTATGGTTTCTGTCCGTAGAGTTCGTACGGACCGTGAAACCCACATACGGATTGTAGAGAAGGGTTGACGGATCGTAAGTTGCATCTCATTAGTGGGACTTGGAATATTTCACGCTTTTAATCAGAGGGAGATATCGTGTTGACGGTCCGTACAGTTCGTACGGACCGTAAACTTCAGATACAGTCAGTATAGAAGAGTTCACGGTCCGTGAATTACATCTCATTAGTGGGACTTAGAATATTTCATCCTTGTAATCAGAGGGAGATATCGTGTTGACGGTCCGTTCAGTTCGTACGGACCGCGAACCGCACACACGGTCCGTATAGAAGAGTTCACGGTCCGTAAATTGCATCTCATTGGTGGGACTTAGAATATTTTACTCTTGTTTTCAGAGGGAGATATCGTATAGCCTGTTCCAAGCATTCTCCTGTTTTTTCCCCTGCTCTTTCGCTCGCGCTCCACTATCTGAACGACTGGAACAGGCTAACCGTGAACTGCACACTCGGTCCGTACAGAAGTGTTCATGATCCGTAATTTGCATCTCCTTAGTGGATTCTGTGTATTGTACTTACCCTTTATGGTTCGCATTTCAATTGTTTTGTTTACAGGGAACGAACGAAGGCAGAATACGCATGAAAGCAACATTCCTCTATGAATTGTCGCGTGCAGCAGTTATTCTATTTTTATAAAGAGCGCAAACGATAGTCTCCTAAGCAGCCGGTTTTATTGTCGCCACGCAATGCTCCTGTTGATATAAATACTACTGACTAGATAAAGAATACTGAGACTAAGAACGGGCTAACTTATGTGGTACTATTATTGATTAATGAGTTTTCGAAGTTAGGTACTCAAAGTGGTCCAACCGTAATGAAACCACGCGGTTACAGATGTATAATATATAAAAAATAATCACTGCATTAGAGGTGCGAGTTTTTGAGGCACAATGGTAACGAAACATTGGGTAATACAAATTAATTGGATGGAGGTGCGAGTTTTGTTTAATTTTTAAGGAAAAAGAGTACAAAGAACCGGCAAACCTATTAGATTATAAAGGCGGTTAATTCATTGATGAAACCCAAATTCGTATTAGCAGTGTACACGCACAAGAGTAAAAAAAAGGATGTTTGAAACCAATAACACTACCCAAATTCGTATTAGCAGTGTACACGCACAAGAGTAAAAAAAAGGATGTTTGAAACCAATAACACTATTCATCGCCTTCTAGAAAATGAGGAGAATTAAAAATACCTGGAAATATGTGGAAAGTATTTGAACAAACGCGGCTTAAACCATCTTGAAACAAGAAAAGAGGTGTTTAGTTTTGGAGCCTATTATGGCAATAGAAAACTGAGTGCTTATTGTTGACACGCTTTAAGTAGTTTTGCTTAACCCGTGAAACAATATTAAATAACGAGGCATAATCATAGTTGTCTTCCCTTAATTCTTGCACAGTTTCACAAGGCTTCAATAGAAGGAGTAATCGACATGACAGTTGGCTTTTAGAACTCTGCTATCATTTTGCGCGACGCTTATAGAAGGAGTAATAGACATATTATTGTCTTTTATTTCGTGTATCTTGCTCGCTTCGTATGTACGCTTAAACAACGGGGCATAATCGTAGTTGTCTTCCCTTGGACAGTTGTACAATGCTTCAATAGAAGAAGTAATCGACATAAGAACCGGCTTTTAGAACTCTGTTATCAGTTTGCGCAACGCTTATAGAACGAGTAATAGACATGTTATCGTCTTCTATTTCGTGTTCCTCGCTTCGTACGTACGTACGTTCAATAATCATAGTAGGAGTGATCGACATATTACTCTCTTCCCTTTCATGTATATCGATCGCTTTGTTTGTTTCTTGAAGAGCCCGCTTTTAGAACCCTGTCATCAGTTTGTGCAACGCTTATAGAACGAGTAATAGACATATAACCGTCTTCTCTTGGTGTATCTCGTTCGCTTCTTCTGTAAGGTTAAAGAATGAGGCTCAATCATACTTGTATTGGCTATTTATACCTCTACATAAGGACCGTCAACCACAAATGACGGTCAGTAAGCAAGGATGACGGTCCGTGCGAAACGTACGGACCGTCAACTGCAGTTGGCCCTGGTGTGATAATGAGATTCACGCTCTGTATTCGGACCGTAAGCAAGAACGACGGTCTGTGCGAAACGTACGGACTGTCAACCGCAAATAACGGTCCGTAAGCAAGGATAACGGTCCGTGCGAAACTTACGGACCGTCCGTCCGGTCCGTGTTAGTGCGAAGTATTGGACATGAGCGGAGGCAACAAGTACAGAGTATCAAAACAGCAACATAGAGGCAAATTAGTGGCAACTTAGGGCGGTTATTAAGTTAGTGATGTTATTGTTGTTTCTTTATTAGAGGAAAACACGACCACAGAGACCAGGGGCCCATTTCTGCCGATAAAACATTTCTTCAACCGAGACTTACTTTTATATTGATTTTTAAAGCTGAAATTGGCACACTAATAATTACCACCAGGCAGTGAAAAACAGATTTGAAAAAAATGCTTATCGATCGATAATTTTAATAAACCGGCACCAAGCAATTATCAAAACTGAACGACTTACAGTTAACATCAAGGCTTATCGTTTTCTTTGCAACAATGGGATTCCCTTCACTGTCCAGGGCACCATTCCTTGCTTGACAAGTGTACTTTCCACTGCTCAACCACTGGATACGAGTGAATGATATTTTCTGAACTATCTTGTTGCCTTTTGTGGAATTCTACACACAAAGAAGTAGTTAACTGTTGAGTTTCAAATTCAATCCGACATTAAAAAAAAAACCTGTTCTCGACTCCTTCTGCTACTCGATTATCAAATATTTTGTTACGTTGAGGAGTCAGGCAAAGACGATCAATGAACAGAGAAGCTACTTTTTCAAACAATGCCGGCCATAGCTAATTTTATTTCTTTTTTTGGCCTAGTTCACAAAGAAATCAATGATGTCATGTGAAAAACATATTAATTGTGTCTCCAACACAGACCCCCTGCATGCGACAAAAAAATTAGATGAGCTAAACTTGTGCGTTTATAATGCACTGTTCATTAGGCTTAGTTAAACCCCAGAAAAAAATAGGATTTTAAAACGAACGATGTAAATTTCTATTTTCCTTGTTTTTCCTTGCAAGGAACTAACTGGTAATTGATGTTATTTTCCAGCTTACCGTTTGCAATTGGTCACGATAACGAACTCCATCTTTCAGCCATTCCACTGTTGGGGCTGGGTTTCCTGTCACTTTACACAGCAAGTCGTAATTTGAATTTTCATCTACCACAACGTCTGTCAGAGGATCAATGTTGGGAGGAACTAAAAGATGTAAAGTACAATTTAAGAAAGCATAAATAACACTGATGAGTGGAGTATTGAGGAACTGACTAGCCGCTCAATTTGTTGTGATTAAAAAATGTTTCTTGGTCTTCATTGAGGTTTTAAACTGATCAACAGTGCATTTTTAATTGGTGTATTGAAGAGACAATTTATGGAAACTATGGGCACTGATACGACTTGGGTTTTATTCATTTTACAAGTTGTGCTTTTTGGTCATTAGTTGTCGCAGCCGGTCTTTCATCTTTGAAAAACATTCTAAAATAAAAAAAAAACATCCAAACATGGAACTTTATACCCCATAACTAAACAAATAAAAAGGAACAGATTTAAAAAAAATCATTAATTTTCAAGATACAAGTTTATGGAGATGTTATACCAAAACTAACCATCAACCTCAGTGATCTCGAACCTTAGATCATCTTGTCCTTTGATGTTTGAGGCAATACACCTGTACTTCCCTTTATCCTGGGTCGAAATGCCAGTGATGGTCCATGTTTCATCAGTGGGATGAGAGTACCTTAAATCGTAGTTTGGGTCAACCTGCTTTAATGTGTCTGTCCATCCAAAGTACCAAGTGATTGTTGGCCTTGGTGAGCCTGACTTGATATTACAATGAAATGTTATATTGCTCCCTACTGTAAGTCTGCGATTTACAGGATCTCCCTGGTACTTGTTGACTTTAGGTTTGTCTATAATATACAATAATTGCACATTAATTATTAGTGTACATGTTGGATTTAGAAACTAGATATTAAGTCCAGTTGTTTGACAAAAGCACGATGTTTACAAAGTTTATTAGTTATTAATTAATTACATTTGATTATATATACCTAGTAACTTACATGTAAGAAAGCATAAGTTGAAATATAATTTGTATTGTTAGCCACTAGTCGCAAACATACTGAAAACTGGGTCTAGTAATACCCATTTTTTGTTTTCCATCTTTTTTGTTGTTCGCTGTTGTTTTTTTTTTGTGGGTCACTAAGTAAACCCTAGACTAGCAGTTTACGCTTGGCCACCTCTTGCGAACCTCTAGTAAAAATATTAGCATCATCTTCAGTCACTGATCAGCTGCATTTTTACATTGGTAGATAGGCAAAGACATCCAGGACTATGGTCCCTTTTTGGCCAAGTTGCAGAGTTTGTTTGACCACAATATTTATGTTAACTAATAAAAGAAGTGTTATAAAAAGGTCAAGATTTGTTTTTTGCAGCAAGTATTGCACTAAGTGATTGTTCTTTGACGTAATCTACTTTGTTAAACTGCACTCGCTTGCTATTGTAAGCAGAGAGGTACCAAGACTCTGGGATTGCTCTTCAAACTTTATCCATTGTAGATCTCATCTTTAGACTACAACTCGTCTCTCAGCTACTATGCTTCTATTGTCAACTGACCAGTATCAACTACAATTGACACCTAGACTCAACTGAACTCAACACATCTTCTACTACTAAACTACAGCCGCTAATGCAACCAATTATATACTGCCACTGTAGGCATGTTTGGGTTCCTAACCTCAAGAATTTGGCCACCCCAATGAGCACTTGATCAGAACACCAAAATATACCAAGGGAACAAACGAGTTTTAGTCTAAAGATGAGATTCAATTTTCAACTTCCTAACACTTTATCGCTTACTGTATGTGGGTTGGGGATAGGCAAAGACGTCCAGGGCTGTGGTTCATTTTTGGCCGAGCTGCAAAGTTTGTTTGACATTGATTTTTAGAAAAAAAATTACTGGTTTGAACCAAGGAGTCATATATTATAAGTCAGTGAAGTATGATCGTCCGGGTGAGTATAGTCCCGAGAGGGGACTATATTCATCATAGTCAAGTGAATTGTGAACCGCCAGTGAATCACCAGTCTCCGGTATTTTGACCTTGTTGATCGACGAAGTCACGATGTTATTGGTCGTCTGTCAGTTGAGGTAATAATGTGAAAAAAAGTCCAAAATAGTTGAAAATAGATTGCCTTTCTGCAAGGTTTATCAACACCAAAGCTCAGGATACACAGAGATGTGTAGTACTGCTGTCGCTGTTTTACCGACGTGCAGGGTTTTTTAACACAAAATTCTTTGCAGGTCACAATGGTCACAATGTGCTGCAATTGTTTTTCTCAAGGATTTTTGCTAATACCTAATTGCAAATAAGCGATTATTATGAGCAATTATTTTAAGCCCTATGGCTTCGTAGCTCAAGAGGTAGAGGCACAACTCAAGTTGTAGATGATTTGCACCGGTGTCATAAAAGCCATGTTGAAGCTTAGTACTTCACCGATACTTCGCGCCAGTGTCGATATTTTTTTAGGTAAACCGAAATGTTGAAGGGGCCCACCTTTAGCAAACAATACTGCAAGGATCTTTCACTCGCACTCAGTCATCAGTTTTCGAAAAACGAACGAGGAACTTTGACCACTTTACCACCAACACTTCTTGCAATCTTATGAAAACGGTTAAAACAGAAGTCGTCAAATATTTGCTAAAAAAGATGTCACAGAGTTCCCAAAAATAAAAAAAAAAATGTTATGTTAGGTGGAAACAGTACTTGACACAGCACAGTTACTACCGCACGTTCACAGTGGGAGCATTAGTTAAGTAAGGAGTAAGATGGAACCTACACAAATGTACACTTAGAGAATGGCTGAATTTCCTTTTGACTAAACACTTACAGTCTACAATAGCAGTGTATGTGGCTGAGTTTTGTGAGCCTACACAAGTGTACTGGCCACCATCCTTTGCAGTAATATCTTCTATTTTCAGTCCATAGTTATTGCCGCTCACAACAACTGTTCTCCTTGGATCAATGGTTGCTAGTGTGATATTTTCACCCGCTGGTGTTCTCCAAAAAACAAAGTCTTCTCCTGTAATCTGACAGGGAATAGTGTAGGTCGTCCCTTGCTGGTGAAGTCTGCTTGGTTGTGGCAATGTTACTGTTCCTTCTACAAGAAAGGAAGTTATAAAAATACGAACCCATGTACATGCATTTACCCTTTAAGCCCTGATGGGCACAAGCTTTAGTACACAATATTACTACCTGATCAATTATTCCGGTCATGACAATAAAGGAAGTAATCACAAAAGATAAAGTGTCTGGATGTTTGCAGTCAAACCGGATGTTCGCTTTAGGCAACTTCCCAAACTTTAGCTGCAACGCGTGTTGTGATGGCTAGTTTGTTTGCAGGAATTTGCAACCATAAAAACAACTTGCTCGCTTCAGTTTAAAGTTGTCTCGCTCGTTTTCTGGGCAAACTCAAACTGAAAATTTTATTTGGAATTCTCCCAGTTAGTTTAATAGTTCTGTCATGCAAACGACAACGTAACAAATTTAAACAGTAGAAAATTAGATGAAACCAGCAATTTACCTACAAATATTCTCCACAAAAGTGTCCCTATCACAGAAGTAAATCTTCATAGCTTTTCACTGAATGAAGTGGATTTCAGTCATCCTTTTTTCAAGCAGGAAATTTTTTTTGAAATATAATCTGAGCAAAATTTCTAATTTTGTGCGGAATCTGAAGAAGAAAGGATACGAACAAACACTGGGAAACGCACGAATAAGCCGCACCATATCTGAGTACAAAGGACAATTCTACTTCACATTTAGCACATTTTTAGCGCTGGCAATATTTTCCATACAAACTCTTATAGTCGTGTACTTCTCTGGCTGGAAAAGTAGCCGCCTAGAAGCCATGCTTACTTGCTTATTTACGGTCTGTTACACCTACACTTACCGCAGCAATTAACGGTCATTGCAAGCACAACTCCAACTACAAGCAGAAGCTTCGCCATGTCTGTTCACTGCTGCTGACAATTGTCCGGCGTTTGTGATGACGGATGTTTTACAGTTCTGTTTATTGGGGCAGTTTTGTTCCTCATCACGAATTTGAGTTGACCCGATTACGTTAAAGCACACGCAAAAAGGAACAAAGGACTTCCATTGACCTCCAATCATGTCCGGGACGTCAGCGCTCTGCTTGGTTAAGCTCCCGGTGAATGGAACACAATATCACGAAGATTAGTCACGTACAAACTAGAACAAGAGTCCACGATAGTTGAAACTCGGCTTTGAATTTTTATGAAAGTGCGTGAGAGTTTCTGGGGGGGGGGGAACTCCTCTATAAAAGTGACGGGGCAGG
>Ga0126336_10000863_pt1 | contig 14208 bp, 7 predicted proteins | sample SidCmetagenome_FD_92530 | JGI IMG/M metagenome (GOLD analysis project Ga0126336, IMG submission 92530) | Coral microbial communities from El Islote,Puerto Morelos, Mexico - Siderastrea C C metagenome | ecosystem: Host-associated > Invertebrates > Cnidaria > Coral | place: El Islote,Puerto...
CTTTTCATCAACCGAGCGAAAACACAACTTGCTCCCAATCTCCTCTCGCTTTGCCAGACGCAAAGTCCCCATATTTTCCCTGAGAGTTGGGGCATCATGAATCTATGTCCCCACATTTCCCCCCCCATAAAATTTTTTTTTTTCCCAAAATTCCCCCCAACTCCCCCTTTCCCCCCCCACCCCCCCCCCCCCCCCCCCCCGTCAGGGAAGCTGATGACAAGTGCATTATATTTCAGACGTATCATAACGTAATTTCGATGTTAGTTCCCTAGGTCGTGCGCTAATAACGTTGACTAGCTACCACAATGGTAATCTTTTCCGCGCACTTAAGAGGGCAAAATTATCGATAACGTTGAATTTTTATGCGAAAGCTTCGTGAGCAGGGTTCCTGCGCAGTGGGGTACCCTTGTTACCAGGCAACGGACACGTGGTAGTCGACAGCTGTGCATGACGAAGCATGACGAACTTCTAGGAGTTTGAATTTCGCAGCAGGTTATGAGTTCTCATTTCCCGTATGGTCACAGAAGGAGCTATGTCACGCCGCAAGACTGTGCGTTGGGTGCAATAAAATCTTTTAAAATTTGTATCAATTTTCATTGTAAATGATTCGAACCAGAGGGCTCGAGCGTGTTAGAAAAATTGTTTCCAGTCCGCCTAAGCGGTATAGGAAAGTACATACATTAAACGGGCAAACATGATCGCCAGTATCACGCAAACGACTGATGTTTTTAACTTTGCAATGTTGCAAATCGCTTTTTTTTCCCTTTTGAATCCGTTTTTCCAAGGCCTACGTTATATTTCAGTTTTATGTAACCCATGTTTTGGAACAGAACAGAAATTAAAATATCAGGCGTTTGCGAGACATCTGCGATCATTTTTTCACCTATTATCGTATGTACATGCATTAGACCGGTTAGATATCGGTGTCCGTTGTCTGGTAACTAGCGTACCCAACTGCGCAGGAAATATAGTCACTAAGCGTCTGCATAAATACAAAGTTAGCGATAATTTTGCCCTCTTAAGTGCGAGGAAAAGCTTAATCAAAGTCTTACAGTTGAACATTGTGTCATTTCACTTGCAGCGTGCACATGGTTGCCATGTTTTTCTCTAGTCTGTCAAGGTCCTACGAGTAGCAGCGGGTGCAACATAGAACTGTTTGTTTGGTTCAGCTTGTCTTGAAGAAAATCCACGAAACCGCTGAAAGGTAAATTATACTTTAGTTCTTGTTTCACTCACACATCAACCCAGCACTTAAGTAGCTTCTTTAGAAACTAATCCCTGACACTTTAAATTGAAACTTGTGGCTGTTGCGAATTTAGTCTCCACTCCTACTGAACCCAATGTAATTCGTCCACTTCTTTGCTTAAGGTTTCACAGTCTATTCTAAGCTCCACGGTATTAAGGCTGTAGTCTCAATTTAAGTCGTCTTCTCTGATTACTTCTGATCGATAGTAACAGACTACAGTAGACGGCGGAAATTTAAGCTAATTAGAATCGGCGAAACGTGGAAAACTATTGCTTTGGTATTTCTGGCATAACAAAATCAATTCGAATTTTCACATCTGACGCCGGACTCTGGAAAGTTACCTACAACGGCTACTTAAGAAAGCATTCTTGTTTAGATACATCAGTGATTCAACATGTTCATTCACAACCGTTCAACATTGTTGAATTTTGCTAGTTTAAAGGGCGTTGAATGGCGTTATACAAAGTTTGATAAAACATTCGTACAACAAAGATGTGTTGAAGAATGCTTAGGGATGATCGGTGTTTCAATGTTCTTTGGATGGTGTACCAGTCTTCTATTAATTGTTATGAAAAACTAAGATTTTATTTCGTGGAATCTCGAGCCGCCTAGTCTCTTACTTCCTACAGTAACAGACTAGAGGGGACAGGGCTAGTTTAAGCTAAGTAGGACCGGCCAAACCTGTAAAACTATGGCTTTGGTCTTTCTAGCATAACAGAAACAATTTCGACTTTTTGTACCTGATGCTGGATTCTCGAAGTTACCTACAAACTGCTCCTTAAGAAAGCACTCATGTTAAAATACATCAGTGCTTCAACATTTTCATTCACCACCGTTCAACATTGTTGAACCCGTTGTATGGTGTTGAATAAAGTTTGATTAATCATTCGTACAACAAAGATGTGTTCTAGAATACTCAGGGATGAACGATGTTTCAATGTTCTTTGGATGGTGTACCAGTCTTCTATTTATTGTCATGAAAAACTAAGATTTTTCTTCGTGAAATCTCAAGCTGCCTCCTCTGCTTACTTCTGAAAGTAACGGACTAGAGGGAACGGTGCTAATTTGAGCTACGCTTAGCTAGGATCGGCAAAACGTGGAAACGCTTATTTCGATCTTTCTGGCGTAATAAAAGCAGTTTTGATTGTTCGCATCTGACGCCGGACTCTCGAACGTTATTTAGATACATTCACAACCGTTCAACATTGTTGAATTTGGCAAGTTAACGGCCTTGAATAGTGTTGAACAAAGTCCCATTATTATAAAACATTCGTACAACAAAGTTGTGTTCTAGAATGATCCCGGATTATTGATGTTTTAATGCCCTTTGGATGACATGCCAGTCTTTTATTAATGGTAATGAAAAATTAAGATTTTATTTCGTGAAATATCCTCCAAATCTTCGAAAGTCATTTGGAAACTAATTCCTTAGAATGTAGAAACAAATATGTCATTTAGAGCACAGATATTATAAAGTCAGCCACCGTGTCGGTGTCCTTAAATTTTATGCAAAAAATTTTTCATCAAAACATAAAAGAGAAAGTCTGAAATACGTAAAGTATATCAGATTACACAAGTATCCATTTAAAGACCCGAAAACTAATTTAGGGAAACAGTAAACGACATATTTTTTGGCAAATTTCGTCGTTGGGTGCCGTCGATTGCTTATTGTACTACAGTCTTTGTTGTTCTCTTTGTGGTTTCGTATTATGAAATCTTATCGAAATGGCTAACTAATCGAACGTGGCAAGAATTTTAATGGATTTATTGTGTTGTTTGCTTTGGCAAGTAATAAACACCTGTGAAACAGTTCGTAAGTTTGGCTTTATCTGTTGTTCGCTGTTTGTCGTTTTTGGGTTGATTAAGGCCTATTTATACAGAGCACGACCATGAACGCGAACGCGACCACGAACGCGAACGCAGCGTTCGCATTGGATTGCGTAAAAGCAACTTGTATGAATCCGTTTAAACCAAAGGTGACACCATGAACGCTGATGGAAATTGGTTCATGCGGAACGTCGCAGAGATTGTCTCCAGAGCGAATTTTTAGGCGATGGTCGCACGAACTATTTCTTGTCAACCAATCAGTTCTTTTGTTTTCGTGTAACTCGGCCCAGGTGACACGTGGTACGCGGTAAAAAATTGCCTTCGCAGCGCACCGACTGACAACACGTCGGTCAAAACTGAACTGCTTACTGTGGAAGTTGAAAACACGCAATTTTATACGACAAAGACCGACGTGATTTTAAAGACGCAGAGAAAAAGAAAAATGCGTGGAAACTTATTGCACAGTGTTTAAGGTTATAAATATGACCCTTTTGTAAAATCGGGTGTACAGATATACCTCTGTATCTCCTCTCTCCTCTCCTCCTCCGTGTGAAGAGGTAAAATGCCAAAGTGTCATCAGAACCTGTGACTGAGGCGCTTGCTGCCGTTTTCATGAGATGGTGCATGGCATCACACATTGCGACTGTCACAGCCCGAATTATCGCGTTCTGAATGAAAGGTGGTTCGTGCGAACGTTCGAGCGGAAGCCGCAATGGTGGCGTTCGTGTTCGTGGTTGCACTACGCCGGAGTATGCAACGCAGTGGAGTTTCATCAAGGACAAAAACCGGACTGTTCCTTAAAATTTTATTCAAAAAATTTTTCTTCGAAAAAGGGGGAAAATCCAAACAGGGAAAGTCCAGATTACACCAGCACTCCTTTAAATCAATTTAGGAGAACAGGAAACGGCATATTTTGCTCAAATTGTGTCGTTGGGTGCCCCCCCCCCATTCCATATTTGCACTTAAGACTTCCGTTGGTCTCTTTTTGGCTTCGAATGATGATATCTTATTGAAATAGCTAACTGACATGATCAATTATAATGGATTTATTTTGTTATTCGCAGTGGCAAATAATCATCTTCTGTGAAAGAGGGTCTCTAATTAACGTCCTTTTGCAGAGAACGTCCATGACTGTCAGTAAATATGACGCGTAAGTTTGGCTTCATCTGTTATTTGCTGTTTGTCGTCGTTGGGTTGACTTACGTGCACTACGAGTCTGCAACGCAGTGGATCATCAAGGACAAAAACCAGACCGTTGGACATCAAACTCCAAGGGTCTTCAAAGTCCCCGCCAACAATGAGACTGTTAAGATGAAAAGAATACAAGGTAAAACTTTTAAAATGGCTCATCTATGTTTTATGACCAATGTTTCTTCTCTTTGAACTTACATTTGCTAAGCAAGTTTAAGCTCACTTTTTGGTTCTTGTTGTTCGCATCAACCCAGGAGGCCACATTTGAACCACAGGGGCCACCGGAGTTAGAGCTTAACCCGGTTTCAAAAAGAAATTGAAGTGTTACTATTATGATAAATTTAAAAAAACACGAGACAACCTTTAAAAGACATGTTTCGGCATAACTTATGCCATCTTCAGTTTAATGAAAATAATCAAAATAGCGCTATAATTATAGGTAACATTAATAACATGCTGAGCTAATGACAACAATAGATAATACGAAAACCGTTACAACGTATCTGGTAAAGAATGATACCAATACCGTTACAAAACAAGGTGCTTGGACTGCCTGGTACTGTCTGATATAAATACCGTTACTAAGTGTCTGGCATTGCACGACACCGGAAAGAACAATGACTAAAATAAAAAGGTGTTGAGATGTTGAATTTGTGTGTTTAAGTCGGATTTCAGACTTTTGATGTAAAATGCTTCCTTTAGTTTTAAACTATAATTGGTTTTAGCAGAATCTAAAATTTTAAAACAATCAGATGTGTACAGGTTTTTACAATTATGAGAACTGTTTAGGTGTTTAAAAATATGAGAATTTTTATCAGTTAAAGTGTGCTCTTTAATCCTTGTTGAGAAATGGCGAGAGGTCTCACCAATATAACGGGAGTTATATACCGCGCAAGAAAATTGATAAACACGAAGGACTTAAGAGCGGTAGGAAGAGGATCCTTAAAACTGAAAAAATTCTTAATTTTTTTAATTTGTCCATTATATTTTATTTACATAAATTGATATATCTCTGCTACTTAACAATAAGTTCAAATATAATGGCAGGAGATCTTAGCAAGCTCTGCTGAGCTTTTCTAAGAAGATGCCCTTATGTTAAAAAGCTAACTTAAGTGGGAGATGGATGTAATATTAAAAAGTAATGCTGACAGGTTTTATTGTATCAAGAACTAATAATTATAATAATATTATAACCTAAAAATACATCTGATTTTGCACATAGACTTTTGTTGCTTTTTTTAAACAGACTGTATGATTTTAATATTTTCAGGTCCTTTGACAACTTATTCCATATCTGTGCCCCCCTAATTTTCAATGAAAATTTCCCATAATTTGTCCTTTTATAGTCAATATATATGTTTGAGGCAGATCGCGTATTATGACAATGTATGTTCTTAATTATTTTGAAGTAATTGGTATAATAACTTGGTAGATTATCATTAAAATATGCGTACATGAAGAGCGCCTTTTGGTATATTAATTTAACTCATATATCTTATGATTCTTTAATGAGAGGAATAGTGGCCTGGATTCCTCACTGTATTTTGAAAGTGTCATAATTCTAACTATCTTTTTTTGGATCATAAATATCGACTTAAGCCTAGTAGGATAAGTGCTTGACCAAATGATATTGCAATACGTTAATTAAGGGTACACCATAGTGTTATAAATTCTCTCTAAGGTTTCTAAAGATATGTAATGTCTTGCCTTAGCCATTATTCCTGTCATTTTTGATATTTTATTTATGACTTGGTCTATATGATATTTCCATGTAAGCTCATCATCTATATATAGGCCCAGAAATTTAGTATTCTTTACTTGCTCAATAGGCTGTCCATCGATTTTAACTGAGACATTTTGATTTGGTTTTTTTTCCTCTTGACTTAAAGATTATAAAGTGTGTTTTCTTAATATTTAGGGAAAGCTTATCTGCAGAAAGCCAGGATGCAATTTTTCTTAGCTCATGGTTCATGGCTTTTTCTAGGGTATCTAAATTTTTGTGACTGAGAAACAGATTTGTATCATCAGCAAATAGAATAATTGATAAGAACTTTGAGCACCTAGAAATATCATTCATATATATAAGAAAAAGAAAAGGCCCCAGGATGGAACCCTGAGGCACACCACATTTGATTGTCAAGCTTTCAGATAATTAATAATAAACGCAATTCGCGTTACACTTCCAGCATCGTGGGTCCTTCCACGGGAGTGACATCGGCTGAGCATGGCAAAATATCCAAGACTACATTTGTCACAAATCTGAGCGCGTTTTCTAATAATTCTTAAAGTCAAATTGAAGTAAATGACACATTTCTAATTACATAAATTAAATTTCCATTTCAAAACTTAATTTCTCTGACCATAATACTCAAAATCATGTACCTTAAACCCTTTAAAAACTTCACTTACTCCGGGTTGTGTTTTAGAACAGGGCAAGCTCTACGCCGTGAAGAAAACAAAGCGATGAAGTCCTTTGAAGGCAGCTTAATTAACTTGAAGTTTTCACCTTCCACCAGTGTTCTTGTGAACTTTTTCTTTCAATTTAAAGATATTAGATGTTTTTTTGTCGATTTTAAAACTCCAGTACTGTCGAGCAATCGTTTTGTTAAATAAACTTAAGCTTTTTAAAGATACCTCAAAAGTGACGATGGTCACGCGATTTCCCGCCAAGAAAAACGCCAGTTGCCCGAAAGCACCGCCAAGAAAAGGTGGCATTGTCCACCACCCGTCGGGTTGTCTTGGGACTCCTCTTTCCCTCCCCAAGAGTCTGTACTTACGGGCGTACGTTGACGTCACAACCAAAATTTCTCAGATCGATAGGTTACCAAATTTGCTTAGCAATGGTGCTCCGCTATAAAGTGTAACACACACCACTTATTTTGTTTTCTATTTTGAAGAGAAAACCAAAAAGTCTATTATATTACTTATTCGCCTTGTGTCATCGACAATTACGTGACTTTAGAAAAAAGTCCGGAATTGATCAATCGATCACACTCCAAGTGACAAAAGTGTATTGATTACGCGAAAAAAAAAAGAAACGAAAAATGAAAAATTGACATCGATTTTCAATTTTTGATTTGAATTAAAAATCAAATGGACGAATTACCCACGGACATGAGGGCCCAGCAATATTTCTTATGGACAGCCACTCTGAATGCTTAACCCTTCATTTATCCGGAAATGGCGGAAATCCTCAGAAGGTCGATGCTCTAGTTCACCTTTGAGCGCTTTGACGGAAAAGCCATACCACTGGCAGCGTCGCGTTTCTCCCATTTTGTGCAAAATGTTAATTTTGGGGAAATTGCCCAATGGAAACCACCTTCCTTGTTCTCATTTTAATACACGTTTTTATGATTTATAGCTGTAGATCACACCCTTCAGGATATGTAATTATAATATTGTTCTTCCCGTTCCAATTGCAATAATAATAATAATAATAATAATAATAATAATAATAGTAATAATAATAATAATAATAATAATAATAATAATAATAATAATAATAATAATAATAATAATGATAATAGCGGAGCCAGCGCGCTAGCGCGTCAGCGGAGCTCCATTGCTAAGGAAATTTGGTAACCTATCAAGCCAAGAAATTTTGGTCTTGACGTAATAGTCACGTGACCGTCCGTCCGTCCGCACCACAGGGTTACCAATACACTTCATACACTGGATATAACCCTGTGCTGCCAGTCCCGTGTGTTTTTGGCGCGAAATCGCATCTTGACCCGCGTTGTAGCAAAACAAGCAAACACAACAAAAGTCAAAAACAAATTTGTTAATGGAAAAAAAGTTCAAAAGAATACTCAGTTGTCTTTTTGGTAGAAGGCGAAAAGTTCAATTTAGGCGAGAAAACTTAGGCGATAAAGTTCAGGCGAAAAGTTCGACGCAGCGGTTTCGACGCCAAATATAGCAGAGCTAGTGCTTTTTGGTTTTTTCTGTCCACAACCATGGTTTTTACCATAGTTCCGAACACATTTTGCCAGGAAAAACACCAGCATTTTCATGATGATAGGCAGCTTGTCACGAAGAAAGAAATAAGTATTAAAATTAACTTGAAAGATGACCTTAAACGCTAATGGCCTAGTGGACTAATATTCAGCTTCAGACGCCGACGACCTGGGTTCGGTTCCCAGCGAGAGTAGGAATTCTTGCTTTTTTTTTTCTTTCTTTTTTTTTAATTTAACGACTTAAATGAGAGTATTTTGACAAATTAATAACTGCCAACAAAACAAAAACAAAAAACAAACAAAACAAAAGGGGGGCGGGCTCCGCTTTTAGGCTTGGCTAAATCTATACATTAATGAGGAAAGTGATAATGATAATAACGATAATAATCCCTCTTTATTCAGTTCCAAGGAAACAAACGTTCCTGGTTACAAAATATAAATACGGAATACCGTACATAAATCATTAGGCTCTGAATGTACAATTTAGTAAAATTTATTAAAGAAAATTAAACATAATAACCAAAAGAACTGTTTCGTATAAGGATGGCCTCTGTTCCGCAGCAGTCTGGATCGCGTAGGTGGCAAAAGGTCCACCAATGGGCCATTAGTGCAACTGATAACACTTCTCCATCTGCATACTCCAAATGCCGAAGTTTCGTTACAAAGCGTCTGGGTAGATTTCGAGATTATCGGCTTAACTTAAAGTGAAGGCCTATGCGTTACCGTTTCAATGGTACAGATACAGTTCCTTGGAAACCACTTAAAAAATTTAGTCATACGTTGAACAGATGGAGTAGTTAGAAAAAAAGTCAAGAATGTCTTCCCCTGATCGCTTCGTTCATTAATTAGAACTCGGAGGAGTCAACTTTGTTGCTGTTGTTATAGTGTAATCTCCCCACCCCTCCTCCCACATTCCCCAGACATGGGCCTTTACAAAAAGGCAAGTATAGCTCCAGATTTAGCGGGATTTCAATCACTAAGTTAGTTTAGTTTAGTTTAGTTTAGTTCCTTCTCCTCAGGTGGGGGATAGGGCCAGAAATGAGTTGCCTCCACTTGTCCCTGTCTTTGGCCACAGCTGCAGCAAAGGCCCATATGAATCCCATCCTTAAAGGCACCGGAAAATACTCACTTACAAACTGTAATTATGCGTCATTTCAGAGGCCGATCTAAGGCAGATCAATGCGAAGAGGATTATGAGAGATTATTGCCTTACGCATAAATTCCAGGAGAAACTTGGCGGTTTGCAGAATATACTCGTTGATGACAAATTCAAGATCATGTACTGTGCAATTGCCAAAGTGGGCAGTTCCGCATTTAAGACAGTTCTGGCAGAACTTCATAATAAGACGTTTCCCCCAGGCTCTCCTCACGTAAGTAGTACAACGAATTTAATCGTGAACTTTGAATATTACGTGTGAGTTTCATTTCAAGCAAGGGGTTACGTTCGATTGTGCTGTCAAAAGGGCGAAAATCGGTCTTACCCAATTTCTGAGATCTTAATAATCAGGGTATAATGGCTTCTCTCACTCCTGTAGGAAAACGTCGGGTATCATCCTTCTTGCCATCGCTCCATTTGAAGCAATGATGACCTAATCGCTTAATCTTGGTGTTACATTTCGTGGATTACACAGGGAACTACTTAGTAAATGATATATATCGAGTTATAAAAATGCATCCCAAGAACACCAGCCGCTAACTGTGCGAAAAAGCTCACGGAGAGCTAGCTATTTTGAGAACCACATCTGGAATAAGGGAAAGACAAAAACATTGTCACCATTATTTATATGCTAGCGGGTCTTCAAACGCTAATGTTCGACAAGTTTGGCTACACCGGGAGGTCTCTGATGAGTATGTATGGGGGTATCGCTTACAGTTTTATAAAAGGAAATAGAACAAAGAAAATGAATTAAACATAAGAAATGAGACTACAACATGATCGTTAACTTTTCTCAGAAAGCTGGTTTGAATTATTTCAGGCAGTTAACTGACCTATTTTAAAGGGAACAGTTTTTACTTTCAATTTGAAAGATGAACTTGGTTTGCCCTCATTTACTGCCCTAGTCTACTCCCTGGGGTCTCCCAACAGCTGGTCTGCAATGACTCGTCTGTGCATGAAAATTTAGTTCCCCGGTTTTCTGGCAGGGGGGGAGGGAACCTTTTAATGAACAATAAACCGGAATGGAAACAGGTAAACAAAGATGGCGTGTAAGAAAAAAAACTTCCGAATACGTAGTCCTGAGACTTTGGAAACCACTCCGAAAAGTGTAGATTATTGTCAGTTCACACATATCCGTCAGCTAAGGAATCTACTACCCTTATCAAGCTTTACTATGGATTTTAATTGAACGGCGCACAATATTTTGGTATTGTATTTACTTGCTGTCATATGGAAATACATGTAGTTCTCTGTAAAAAGTTCAAGTATCTTTTTTTCTTTTTGGAAAGGAAATTAGAACTCATGAATTAATCCCTTTACTTTCAGTGAAAAACAAAAAAGAGAGAGAAAAAATTCAAGACAGCATGGGAGCTGCTATATATATCTGGGAGAACAACAAGATTAATTGCCGTTTTCCACCCCTACCCCCTAAGGGGGAAGTGGGGGGGGGTGCGTTTTAAGTTGACTGGGAGGAGCGAAAAATTTCTGCACTAAATTCGCTTATCTAATACAATACTATAGTATACGCTAATACACTATAATATATAATATAATATAATACAATATTTAACAAGTAAAAAATCCTAAACCGTGCTCTATTATGTTACAAAGCACGCAAGGAACTGGGGAGAGCACAAAAGAAGTGTAGGGTGAACACGAGCCGCAGGCGAGTCCTTCTCCCATCTTCTTGAGTGCTAACACTCGTCGTTTCAAAGCTACGACTGCATGTCAGCGCTTCAGACCTTATGGGTGTTGATCTAGGAACGGTTATCTGTCGAAAACTACCAACAAAGAGGGCGCGCTCAGAAATAATCCATTTCTTGGCTCTGCTGTTGCTAATCGTCTGCTGTTGCACTTAAAATCTGCGGGGATCCACTCGTCGATAAATCAATCATCAAATACTTTTGCTAGCTTCACTGCTGGAATAGTCACGAAATTATGCTGCCTATTGAAAAAGCATTCTCATCGCCCTATTCTTAGTCCTTAAGGACCTTATTTAACATGTTTGGGGCTGTTTACATCGAGAGAGGAAGATCCTTGCCCTAGGAAGATCCTAGAAGGCGGATCATCCTAGCGCCATATGTTTTCTATATTCAGTTTGCGTGCAAAGGTTGTACTTGACCCTAGCGCTAGGGAGATTCCTAGCACCATGTAAACTACCTTCGCTCGGAAGATCGTAATACTCGGGACAGAAAAACAAACATGGCGGCGCCCGGGCGTTCAGCTGCTAAAAGCCGACAATTTCGTCTAACTTTCCTCCACTTGGTAACCACTCCGACCGAAATTTCTGTATGTAAACCAAACGAAAGGTTGTTTCGCCTTCTAGGATCTTCCAAGTGCTAGGATCTTCCTCCCTCCATGTAAACAGTCCCTTTAAGTCATGTTTTTGGATTTTATTGCTTCTTTTCGCGAAGTTTTGTTAGCTGGAACTGTTAGTCAAATTTTTTGCACCCGCCTCCCCTTTGGCGATGTTTATCCTTCATTGCTAGTACATTTACAACTCATTGCCCTGGCAAATTTCTCCCTTTAACTTGTCCACGGTTCGTCAATGAGTGACTATTGAAGCAGTGAAGATGTATTACTATCTCTGTGGCGACGTTTAAAACGGCATTATTTTACACGCAACAAAGGCAATAATGTAAGGCCGCTGGAGACATCTATAGCTGAAGTGCTCTAAAACTGCTAAAATCACTACTTGATATAGAGTGTTAGATGTGAAGAGTTCTAAAGGTTCAAAAAATTCTTAAGTTCAAAATTTGAGTTTGGTTGAAAGTGGGCTCGAGGAAATGTTTAATATCTCCAAATTTGTAGAATGGCTAGTGTCTAAAACAGTTCTCGAGGTTTTAAAACTTGTACAATTTCAAATCTGAGTTTGGATGAAGGATAAAGGATAAAGTCGCTCTCGGGCCAAGGAGGCCCCCACCGTTGGGGCTTATCTCGGCTTTCCCAACATGAAGCAACTGTGAGAATAGCTACTCCCCCCTGGGAGAATGTTTGTTCATCGCAGTGTTATCCCCGAGCAGCATGTCGCCGGTACCCATTTATGCACCTGAGGTCAATTTAATAAAGAAACCACACTTGTAGTTTTTACGCATGTAATTTACACGTGTAAAGACTGACTTGTAAGTACAAGAATTTAATAAAATAATTTTCTACTCTGGAACTCACACGTGTAGCACGAGTCAGATACAAGAGTAAATTACAATTGTAGCGTTATAATTGGAGAAGTTGGAGCAACAAACAGAAGAAGAAAAACTGCCTAGACCTTTTACCTCCCGGCAAGTCTCAGGTACAAGCGCGAAAAACTTGTCCACAGTGTTTAGTAATTATGATCACGAATTGCTCTGTAAACGTAAATGTGAACTGTAACTGAACCATTTTACGATTAGTGGATACAACTAACAAACAAAGATTTACTAATTTTAGGAAATTTGTAAACTGTGTATAGTTAAGTCGTATATACCACTCTCCCTGAAGAGTAGTATACCGTTTTTCACTGGGTATATATCCAAACGCATGCACGTGATGTGTTATACATCCGGTGATTGGTAGTGAAAGAATAAATATTAATGAGTTTGAGAAAGACAGTTCTTACACTCATTAATTATTCTCAATGACCTTTCCTATCTAGAACAATTGTAAAATGTTATGCAACCTTCTAGTGTCAATACCCGCTCCTCTCTGGCTCGCTAGTTTAGTGAGGAAACTAAAAACGACAATAAATTTAAGTTTATATAACACTTACATAAGTTTATATAACACATTCTCGTGTTGTTTCTTGCTCATTTAAAAGCCTCTCAGCTGCATTTCAGCCAGCTTTTAGGTTTCCGAAACCATCAACCTTCGTTTGGTACACTCAACAAGCTCTTAATATTACATTACTGATATAATATCAACGTGTCTCTTTTCGTCACTTCGTTACGTCCTGTTTTCTCTTGTTAACACAATCCTTTTTATTATCTGTTGAATAACTAGTTCCATGTGACATAATCAATAAACTGCGTCGTTGTTACTTACCATTTCCTTTTTTAGGTTCACTCGTGGAACAAGTGGAGACGCCTGAACTCGTACTCAGAGAAAGAAAGGGAGATACGCCTTCAAACTTATTTCAAGATTGTCTTTGTTCGCGAGCCGCTGCGTCGCCTGCTCTCGGCCTTCAAAAACAAGTTTTTGGAGGGACATCCTGAGTACGGCAGACGGTATAGAGGCGAAATAGTTCAATTATATTGACCTAATGATTTTCAACCTGGTGGAGAGAATTGGATTACCTTTGCGGAATTTATAAAGTTTTATTCCAGTGAGAGATATCGAGATCCACATTGGCTGCAGTACGAGAAAATGTGCCATCCTTGTCTTGTAAACTACGATTTTATTGGTCGCTTAGAAACTTTAGAAGAGGACACCGCTCTCCTGCTAAAATTGGCGGGACTTGATGAACGTATAATTATCCCGAAAATAAACCAACACACGGATCCTCATGAAGTGCTGGATTACTTTTCCCAGGTCCCCCCTGAGTACATCATTCGGATCGGGGAACAATATCTCAACGATTTTTTGATGTTTGGCTACGAATACCTCGGCTCTGTAAAGCCACTTCTTAATGGCACATGGCCTACAAACACAGCAAACTAAACAGCGAGTCCAAACGAACTTTTCGACTGACTAAATTGTCCTTTCCGGTTTCAAAGTGCACTTACAGCTCCTGGAGTAATGAAGTGATCAGAAATGATGCCAGCCAAAATGGAGTTCTTGAAATGATGGTATGTTTGTTTTCTTTCCAAACTGACCAGGTGCCTAGTCGATTCAAGTTCGTTATTTATTTCATTTTTTTAACA
>Ga0126336_10000864_pt1 | contig 14202 bp, 16 predicted proteins | sample SidCmetagenome_FD_92530 | JGI IMG/M metagenome (GOLD analysis project Ga0126336, IMG submission 92530) | Coral microbial communities from El Islote,Puerto Morelos, Mexico - Siderastrea C C metagenome | ecosystem: Host-associated > Invertebrates > Cnidaria > Coral | place: El Islote,Puerto...
AGTCTTTACTGGTCTTATTAAGTGAGGATTTATTTATAGATGTTACAATAAAAACATCAGAGCGTTACAGACTGCTGCTGCTGTTTTAAATTAAATGATATTGTATAACTAAAATGTGAAGTTAACTCTGTTTGTCCTAATCAAGTGAAACTTTGACTCTGCCTTCGTTTGAAGTTAAACTGAATTGATTCTGCGTAAACCAAAGGTCGTTGGGAGTGCATATGTAATTAAATATTGTTTACCATGAAATCAACCGCAAAGTGATCACATCGGTTATAGCTCGGCAACTCTTTTTTTTTTCTTCCGAGCATCAGATGCTGGTTCGCGATGAGTCCGTAATGGGCTGGGTGATGAATTCATACAAAAGAGGAATTTGCTTAGGAGCTTTGTCCATTCTGGCCGGTCCATCAGATTTTCTCAATCGTGCAAATATTCGACCCCTAGAGGGCAAATAAATAGCGCGTAAACAGGCCTGTGCGATAAAGCGCATCAACAGGCCTGTGTAATCGGGCCGATAAATTGCTGGACACAATTCTATTCACTTTCGAACATACCCTCTGAAAGTGATAAGAAGTCCGATCAGTCAGACCGTGATACGTGATCACACCTTCAGTGATGAAAAAGGCGTGATCACGGGCGTGATCACTCCAATCCGGCATACATCACGCCTTCCTTTTTTGTGATCACGCTAAAAGGCGTGATCACACCCGTGACCACAGGCGTGATTTGTGATCACGCTGTGATCACAAAATATTTTTACTGGGGTAGATATCTTGTTATGTTCACTGAATACTTTAGAAAGTGGCCTGAAATTTTCCCAGTGTCATCTATTGATGCGGAAACGATAGCAAAACGTTTGGTCAATGAAATCATTCCTAGACATGGGGCACCTAGGACCTTGCTTTCTGATCGTGGGAAAAACTTTCTGTGATTGTTAGTTGCTGAGGTATGCAAACTTTACAGCATTAACAAACTAAATGCAACATTATATCACCCGCAAACTGACGGGCTTGTTGAATGCCTGAATTCTACTCTTTGCCAAACGTTATCCATGTTTGTGAGCAAAAACCCAAAGGATTGGGATGTGTTCATGCCTGCTGCATTATTTGCTTTTCGAACTTCACCCTCCGAGTCAACAGGGAAGATCCCCTTCTATTTGCTCTATGGAGGGAAGCTAGATTACCAATGGATGTCAGCTTGTTACCCCCAGGGGATCCAGCCAGTTTTATATCTGAACATCAGCGTTGAATAATTAAAAATATTGAATGAGCACAGATAATTGCACGTGACAATAACGCTCGCGCTCAACAGAAGATGAAGGAATATTATGACCCAACAGCCGAAAACCAGATTTTATAGAGGGATCCAAAGTATGGGTTTTCATTTCCAAAGGCAAAAAGGGGGCTTTCAAAGAAACTTTTACATAATTATCATGGCCCCTACAGGGTAGTGGACAAACTTAGCCCTCTCCATTATTGTTTGCGCACTTGCAGCAACAAACCAGTTAGTACCATTGCACATGCCAATCGCATGAAACCATTTATTGATCCAAATGATAGGCCAATAGAACCTCCTGTAGAACTGCTCGATGACTTGCATTTTGCTGATAATGACTTCCCATTAGACAGTTTTGTACCCACTACCGACCATACAGGCAATCATGACATAAACACTGACCTTGTTCCTACAAAATCACCCGAAACAACACAAGAGGACACACAAATCCAGGACTCTATTTCAAAGACACTTGTTGATAACGAAGAAGGTTTCGAGGCCGAGAAGATTCTAAAGCGCCAAACAGGAAATGGAAATACGAAATATTTGGTTAAGTGGACAGGCTACCCACTATCAGAAGCCACTTGGGAACCATTACTAATCTTTTAGACCCCAGGCTCAGTAACGATTTTCACTCAAATACTGTCAAATGACAATATTCATCTGTCTTTTGTTTAGGCACAATACAAAAGGGTAAATATGTTGCAAAATCCTGCTCATCGCATTTTGTTCCTTGGTCACTCGTTTATCTGGCGATTGGAAAATTTTATTAAGAGATCGATTTTTCACTGTGTCGAGAAAGACCTTGCTTTACCACCATCAACATCTATACAGTTTTGTGGTGTTGGGGGTCGCACAGTGACTGCCTTACGTCACCGTGATTTAGCAGTTGTAGCTTCTTTTAAACCTAACATAATTGTTCCTCGAAATAGGTTCTAACGATCTTTGCAACTCTACAATTTCTACTGGCCTTAGCCACTAACAGCTACATAGCTCATTCAATTCACACTCTTCATTTCCGCCCATATAATCTTAGGCCAAATAATAGCGCAGGTAAGACCTCTGCCCACTTGCCCAGAATACAACAGAAGGGCACAACAACTAAATCACGCCTTCTTGACCCTTCTTAAACGGGCCTCTCATGCGACATTTTGGTTTCACCCAAAAATAACCACCCACTCCATTCTCTTCTTCTTAAAAGAGGGGGTCCATTTGAATATGGCAGGAAAACATTTCTTTTACTATAGTTACCGGCCGGGAGGCCTTACATTACTGCTGGCGACAGCTCACCCACATGGCAACTAACAGGCGCTGTTCGCTTTCTCGTAGGGCAACATGGTCGTCTCGCCAACGAGCTGCCCGTCCGTAGCCCTACTAAAACTTCTGATCCTGCTATTACCTTGCTTTTTGCTGGCCGCCGAATACACAGATGCCACTGGCAAAAGGATCACATCTTATCCATCTTCCTTGATGATAAGTCACAATGTTAAACCTCTTCTTTCCTTTTCTGATACAAGACTAATGCATTTAACCATGCGCTTAAAGGTTGTTTCACCAGGACCAGCTCTTACAATTGAAAACAATTACTCAATTCCTCAAAATGATTTTTTCAGCAGTCTACTAAGTTCTACTCATGGTACCCAAAAGGTTATCACGTGATTACTTTCCATGTTTAGCTTCTCAAATTTGTTAGAGTGTGATTCTTATCTCCGACGTCTTTTTGCATACTCAACTGGACTTGTCAGTCGTACGACCTGTCCTCGACACTATCAACCATTGGTGACGGCATGTAAGGCTTGGGCACTAAAAAGCTGTAATGGGATATGCAGTCATGTGCGTATGTTTTTGAACGGTAATTCTCGAAAACGACGTAGTGGTTTTCTTTGTCATGCGGGACTTTTGGGCATCCTAAGAAAAATCTATATTACTTTGGGGCATTCTTGTGAATCCAACCACTATAGAAATTTGAAAACTACTTTAAAAGGAATTACTGCTTCCATGTCAATGTCACAATCGCTTGTTAGGACTATTAATGGAAAATTCCTATGTCTCACAAAAACTACTGACACACTAACCACTAAAATGAATCGCCTTTTCCAGGATTTCCGTACCACTGATCGTACATTTTCTCAATAGCAAACTCAACTTAAGTTCTCGGAACAATCCACGTGTCATGAATCCATTTTATTAGAATTTCTGTCCAAACACTCTAATGTGGTCAATCGGGCTTTTGTTTCTCTGTTGCGCCTCACAGAAATTCAGGATGTTCTACATCAATTTGCTAGTTTAGAAACTATAACTCTGTTTGGTTTTTCTTATTTACCACCTTTTCTACACCCTCAGATTTTGTCACAATTGGCCACGGATGTGTCTATGAAACACACCACAAAAGCTTTAGATGAAGGTTTTCCTCTGTTCATCAATCCCATGATAGAAAGTGAACATGATGGTCCTTGTATTGACGCTAGCGTTCTTCTCACTGTACCAGTTGTACCTGACAAAAATGCCTTTTGCACTATAGAATACTTAGCACCACTAAAATTTAATGTCTCTAACAAATGCTATACAGGACCGGTTACACAAACTAACTTAGTGCTTTTAACATGCTCAAACTCACGACACATTCTTACAACAGAATTGCTAAATAAATGTTAAAAGGATGATACAGCTTTTATTTGTCTCACTAATGTACTTAATGTTGCAACTACCCTAACATGGCTTGGCTTTCTTTTTAATCCTGATACTAAACTCACATTTCCTTGTAACCATGTGCCATCTGACCATTGTGCTAACCTGCACCCACCGCTGCACCTTGGTGAAGGATGTTCCTCCCCACAACCACTTGATCTGCACTTATCTTCGGGACGCATAACTACTACTCTACCTGCTGTGTACCAGTTTCCATGTAAAGACACTTTTGATGGGCTGACTTCTGGCCTTGGTACTTGCCCAGCACGTATCACCGTAACAGCGCCGTTAGCAACACCATTGTTGCGATTCACCCCCTGGGCTCCTGTTCTGGCCAACAACTCAGCTAATTGGTTCAGCCATATGGTTCTCGATATTCCGCCTCCAGTTAGTCTCAACCAATCGGTTCTCTGGGACCTTGATCAAACATTCAACACCACTGATGGACAATTAACGCACACTTTGGACTCGGTGGAGGAAAATATTGACAACATTGAAGAACAACCAGACACAAGCACTGCCTTCATGGGTTATGCTGCACTTGTTCTTAGTATTTCCAGCTGCATTATGAGTATTGCACCAACCTATCTGTTCTATAAAACAGTTCACAATGGGCATCGAACAACAAATGCACCCAAGGCGAGTGGCAGTCCTGCTTCCACCAACACCTGCCCCGGCTGCCACAGACCAAGATCCGCCAATTACGTTGCACATCCAGTGCAGGAACTGGAAGGTGAGGACTCTAAGCCTGCCTCCTTCCTAATTACTATCAGTTTTTATTTGGCCACATTTTTCAAGATAAACGGGATACAGTTCGGCATTGTGAAGCATGCAAGACAATACATTCTCAACGAAAATTATGTTTCCTGCGTACCGTGATGAGTTGCCACCATCTATGGACCCTTAACAAGCTCCTGGACGGAACACTGACCTTCACTTGGACCAATGATGAACCTTTAATGGTATTTTCATTATGTAATTATTTTCTGTTAGCCGAAGAGTATATTTTACCCCTGTTTAAAGCACCACTTAAGCTTGAATACGCATTCCGTTGTGACCAGTATAAGTGTTTATATTTTGCTTATTTCATCCATAATGCTAATTTCCACGCTCTATCAACCTTTCTAGCCAACTGGTTGGCCTTGCACTTCCCATTGGCAGGCCTCAATAACGCCCAACTCCCCATAATCACCATAAGCGATTCTTACGAATTTTTCTGTCATATGATGCATTGGCATAGATGCCATTCTCTACGGGGGGAGAACACACTTTACCACCGCTCAACCTTATATATTCCCCTAGCGAATTAGCGGTTGCCCCTTTGTTCCCAGAAGTGTGTTGATTTAAGATTTATTTTCGTGCTTTTGTTTGCCGTCGGGAAGCGACCCTTTAAAAGGAGGGAATAATATATGTAAGCCTACAATTTTGAATCTTTACGGTATAATATTCCCTTCGCGAATTTCTTGCACTTTACAAACATGAAAATGCAAAAAAGTTTAAAACTCAAGTAAAACACAAAAAAAATTAAACTGAAAGAAAATAAAATAAAAAATATATATTTAATCCTCAAACATTTGAACGTGCTATGACTGAAGGACCGATACCATTTAGTAACAAATGTTTATGAAAGCTGGGAAAATACCACAATACGTTGTCACAAAAGACAAAAACAAGCAATTCTCGGTCAGCTCCTTTAGTTGTCGCCTCGATAACCACATATTTATTCACTCCTTCAATTTTGCTGAACATTTATCTGCCTTTGGAATTTTGGCTAAACATTTCGCTAGGGATTTCGCTAGGGATTTATTCACTTTTACTACGACGGGAAACTAAAGAGTGAATTAATTGGATCAATTAAGAAACACAATTAGCCGGGCCCTTTTCTAAAGGACAAAGCCTATTTTGTTTGTTCGTGGTGACTCACTGTTAAGAAAATACACTGAGTTTGATTTAAGACAATTATGCTTATGTGCATTCGTGCCATGCAAGATCATCGTTTATCTCTCTCTTCGGGTTCTTGTATTTGGGTGTTGGGATACGTTATAGATCACAAGGGAAATTACACAACTATTTTAGGTTGGCTCCGTAGAACAACTGTCGTATTTACCCATCTGCTGAAAACAAGGATTTCATTTCTAAGCTAAGTGTGAATTCGCGTCACAACTAATTAAGAACTCGTGTTGCAATTTACTTCAAAATTGACTTTCAGTTCTGACTACTTTTCCATAGCCGCTGAACAGGTACTCATATTTAGGTTGTCAAGAGGAATCCTTGTTACAACCTTATTTTATCTCTAAATTTAAATAACATCGGTTAGCCGCTGTTGTAAACTTTTAACTTAGGTAACACGAAAACTCTAGCGAGGATGTTTATTGTAACTGAGAATCGGTTCTCTATTGTAAAACTTATTGCTTTCCGCAAGTGGTGTTTTCAGCTGCGAAATTGCAAAATAACTGATTTTAGCTAAACAAACTATTTATTTAAGTTGCGGAATCACTCGCACTTTGACGGTCCGAGCTCGCATAATGATTAGGCTCACTTGCCTCATTGAAAACTAAGTTCACTCACGAGAGTTGACACCTTCAGGACTCTTTGTTCTCGGTTGGGTGCGTTTTGCTTACTTTCATATATTTCTTCAATCTTTAACTAAAATTCCTTTCGGAAGAACCTTAAATGAGTTACTAGCTTTCACCAGAGTGAACTAATTCTTTGTGTAGGAATTCAGCTCTTAAGATATGTTCCTTGTTGCAAATTTTTGTACAGTCAAACAACTCTTTAGTTCATTTCCTATTCCTCCACCGCTGATTTAAAGCCGCTAGTCCAGTAAACAGTGTCGTTCATCCAGCCTAGAGCGCTCCCAGTCAAGTCCAGTTCAGAGCACCCCTCGCCTAGTCCAGAGCACCCCTTGCCTAGTCCAGAGCACCCCTTGCCCAGTCCAGAGCACCGACCACCTGTCCAGTCCACAGTTCCATCAGTCCAGTTCACCGGATCAAGTACATGTACTCAAGCACAGCCTAAACCTTCACCTTTGAGAGGACAAGCAAAAGGACACAAAGTAAGATCTCATGAGTATTTTTGAACTTTCATACAAAAGGATTCAAGTGACTCTCGTGGCTATCAATGAACTTTGAACTTTGTTTTCCTTGAACCATTTTTTGACATAGTCAATGGCTTTTACTTCTAGTTTAACTACTTTACTATGTTGATTATTTAATTTGTTAGTTAATCGATTTCTGCTATATCGCTCACATTTTTACAAAGGATTGGTAGTAATAGCGGTGATGTATGTCAGCTCAGTCCAAGATTTCTAAATAAATAGTTACACGATCCCAGGCACGTAAACAGCATAACAAAACCACACAAACTGATAGTACAATTTGCGTTTGTCCTTCATCAGATAATTTTTCGCCACACACTACCACAATGAATCTTTCACACAACGCACTCAGTTAAACACACTTCAAACAACGATCACAAACAAAGCAAATACAAGCCCGCATGGAGTAAGGCCGGATATTTTTGACGGAAGTCCTACCAGTGATGCCTCAGCATGGTTGGATAATTTACGGCAGATCGCTAAATTGAATAACTGGTCGAACGAATTACAACCTAAAGCTTTCCCATTATACCTTAAAGGAATCGCTCAAGCATGGTTCCCAACGTTGCCCGATAAAACAAAAGCAAGCTTAGCATCGCTAACAACATCTTTCACAGATCGTTTTGTGCTCTGGTCCTCAGGACTGGATACTTAGCCAACAATTAAGCACACATAAATGCAGGCCAGGGGAACCCTTAGATGATTATATCGCTGACATTACACATCTCAGTAAGTGCCTCAAGAGGGGGACCCTATTTGTACATATTGCCAACGTGTAGGTCATACCTGGCATAACTCTAGACAGCGCATTCACAGGGATCCGCGTTTACGTAACGCTTCACCTAAATGGCAAACGCAGCTACCAATGGTCCCTGGGTCTCATCCCCCTTCTCAGTTAAACGGGTAGGGGCTCTTGCAGGACATTCCTTGTCCCCTCCAAGAGCCAATCATACACACCCTGATATTTGCACATATGATTAAACTGTAAATAGAGCATGTAGGCCTACTCATCGTAATCTTACAATTAGAGATAGTAATAATAATATGGGAGTTAATGGTTCACATCTGTCTGTTTTGGATATTGCAGTAAACACGGGAGCTGCTTATCCAATCATTGACACCCAACAGGACAGCGGATCACACACAAATTCTCCTAACTGTACATATTTTCATTGCGGTTGTATTTTGGCTGATTTTCAGTCACCTTGAGCTGCAGTTTATGACCATGGTGATGTTGTTATTGAAACAGAAATTACAAATTGTCACTCAAAACCAAACATCCACAGACATGGAAGTTGACAATACCTGTGATAAAACAAATGCGTTTGGAAATGCTATTGGGAAGTGAATGCAATTGCAGAAAAACAAGCACATATTCAAGAAGAAATTACGGGCGATTCTAATCAAACAGAACCAAACTCACAAGAATTTACTGCCGAACTCAACGGGAAAATGAGTACAACTGAAATAACACACATTAATGATGAAGAAACAGAAGAAAATGTTGCAACAAAACCAAATTTCAGCGAGACAATGAGTAAAATTGAAATGACACATATTAATGATGAAGAAACAGAAAATACTGAAACAGAACCAAATTTCAGCGAGCCTATGAGTACAATTGACATGACACATTTCAATGATGAAACAATGGGCCCTCACATTGAAAGAGAACTAAATCGTACAGGATTTGATGCTGAGCGCAACGAGACAATGTGCAGAATGGCAATTTCATTTTGTTCTGATGAACAATTTAATTCTCATAACGAGATACCAATTGGCAATGCCACCATTATACAAGTGGACCTAGCCAAACAAAATGACCCTTGCCATTCAGGATTGACTCGAATACTCTCAGATAGCCAGCATGAGAGTAATGCAAACAACAAAAACCAAGCAGTACAACAAAACATTGAAAATAAATCCAAACACAGAAATGCAACAAGATATTGCAGGAAAAGGTACCACACATTTAGATAATAAATTGGATTATGACAAATCACATGATGTTACATTTAGTTCCCACACACATAACGATGAGGAAATCAAAATAATGAGATTCATCAAATTCGCTCACATTGGCATGACAACACACAGAATCAGTGTATGTTCCACCTTGATCAACTTGCGCATACATTACCTTCCAGTTCAGCATTAAGTCAGCAGGAATTAGATACTGTAAATGTCAATTCAGTTTCGGATACCACCTTCATGGAGCACTCTTCAGAAACCGGAACTCTATTTCCTTTGCAAGTATCTTTACCAGCTGTTTCAGATCTTCCTGGTTTTGAAGACCTTGACCAAACTAGTGCTTCACCACCCATCATGCCTGATGACCACATTCAGCAGTGGACAACATCCATGCCAACTGACAGTCCTATAACTTGGCATACTCCACTACTGACGCCTCCCTGTGATGATCCAGAAATCCCTGCTATGGAACCATCTCTAGAACTACCACCTGATAGTCTATATGTCCTTGGAACTATTGCCAACCAGATGACACCCATGCTGGTTGATACAGGTGCTTCAGTGACCGCAGTAAGCTATTCTTTCTTTTCCACTTTGTTACCATCTCCTACAATGCAAACTACCTTACTAACTTCTATTCGCACTGTCAGTGGTGAGGAAATCCCTATTTTGGGACAAGCCACCCTCTCATTCACATTTGATGCTACACCTTACAGTTTTTCAGTGCTGGTGATTGATAATCTGTCACTTACCCAGTTGTTCTCGGTCGCGATTTTCTTACTCATTTTGGGTCAATCATTGATATGCAAGCCCATACCTTAGTGCTTTCTGGTAATCCACCTCATCCTCTTCATAACACCCCTCGTGTACCAGACAATGCCTTTTCTATAATTACCCCAGTGAAAGTTCATGCTTATGCTACATACATCCTACCACCTTTATCTAAATCTGTTATTCCTGTCTATCCCAAGACAGCTTTAGAAGTTGGTAGCACTGGCCGAATAGAACCAAGCTCGAAGCTTGCTGAATGTTAGCATGTATGTCCTGCATCTCAAATGGTTAGTTGTTTAATGCTGACCACACATTTCCATTTCGAGTTCTGAACACAACAAACGAACCAGTTACTATTTACCGCTGCTCTACTATGGGCACCTATACTCCATCTGCTGCATCTATGTCAGTTATTGCTACTGCAGAGAAATCCCATCCTCCAACTTCTATTTCTGATTCAGCCCAAAAGTTCCAACTGACCTTTCAGATACTGATCTTACTGACACACAGCAGGCTCAACTTAAATCGATGATTGCTGGATATCATGACATATTTGCTCTGTCGCCTCAGAACTTGGTGAACAGGCTTGGAACGACATCACATTGACACTGGAAACCATGCACCCACACGACAACGTCCATACCAGGTCTCTGCAGACACTCAACGTTGAATTATAGAGCAACAGGTCACCGATATGCTTAAACAAGGGATAATCCGACCCAGCATCTCAACCTGGTTATCTGCAATTATATTGGGGAAGAAAAAAAGATGGCACAGATCGTTTTGTCGCTGATTTTCGCCCCTTAAACTCAGTTACACACAAGGATTCAACAATATCTAAAATCATCAACGATATCTAAAACCAGGGGCAAAGTTGACTATTGTGCGGTCATCTGGGATAGCTGTGGCCAGAATAGTAAATCTTTCTTAGACAAGCTTAATCATCGTGCTGCATGTTTTATCAAGGGCCATGCTGTTAAGTCTGACGAACTGTCTACTCTATTCGGCTGGCCTCATCTGCAAGGACGCCATAACTTCCTTAAAACTGTTCTTGTTTATAAATGCATCAATGGAATAGCACCTTCTTATCTGCTGAGTGAATTTAGGCATGCCCACCAAATCTACTCTCACTTCACCACAGAACGTGATCAATTGAGACTGCCTTTGGCTAAAACCACCAAATACCAGGGCAGTTTTAGGATCAGTGGTGCAAGGGCCTATAATTTCTTGCCCTCTAATATTAGGTCTCCAACGAACTTGAACACGTTTAAGACCGTGGCGAAACGGCACTTCAGGTGCCAGTGTGTCCAGTCTCTTTAATTGTCGGGTGTCTCTAGTGTTTTATTAGTGTGCTACTTTCTGTATTGATTTTCCTTGTATCTGTTTATTTGCTTTTTACAGGACTCTGTTTAAATTAGCTATCTTAATTGCTAAACCGGATGTTCCTGTATAAATAAATAAATAAAAATAAATAAATAAATTTGCATGTACAAAAGGCAATTATTTAGGACATAATAGCTTCACCTGATGGAAAAGCTCCTGACAATGATAAGATTACTGCAGTTAAGGATTTTCCACAACCACACAATGTCAAAACAATTAGATCTTTTCTTGGATTGGCAAACTATTACCATCGCTTTGTGAAGGATATTTCTAAGATTGCAACACCTCTAAACCAACTTCTTTGCAAAGATCATAAATTTCTTTGGACAGACACGTGAAAAAGCACACAATGCTTTAAAAGAAGCTTTTATCACTGCACCTATTTTAGCGTTTCCAGACTTAAAGTAGCCATTTCATTAGTATACTGATGCGTCCAATGAGGGGATTAGTGCGACATTAGGCCAAATTCAAAATGGTAAGGAAGTTGCTATTGCTTATGCCAGACGCGATCTTAACGCAGCTGAACGCAATGATAGTACTACGGAAAGAGAGGCGCTAGGAGTGATTTTTGGCATTCAGAAGTTTGAACCTTATTTCCATGGGCGAAAATTCATCGTACATACAGATCAGCATGCATTTAAGTGGCTCATCACGACTAACGATCCTTCAGGTACACTAGCATGATGGTCCTTATTGGTTCAGCAGCATGATTTTGAGATTCCACATTGCCCAGGTGCTTTACATGCTAATGCTGATGCTTTAAGTCATCGCCCCTACAAGTTACCAATTCTAACTGTCTCTGCTTGTGATGTCCCAGGTGTTCAGACTTCACAAGTAAAGGAGTTAAAGTGTTGTGATCCAGACCTTGCTGACCTTATCAATTACCTCGAGAGTGTTACACTTCCAGACAAAAACAAGCTCGCAAGATCCCTTTTGCTGACAATCGATGACTACTTCTTGAGTGACAATGGGTTACTGTTCCATCTCTGGACCCCACGGAAAACCTGTCATACCACTACCTACCAGCAACTTGTCATTCCTGCAGCTTTACACTATGAAGTCCTTACTTGGGGCCATGATGACCTACAGCAGGTCACTTTGGCACAGTAAACACTTATGAGAAGCTGTGGACACGCTACTATTGGCGCAATATGTTTAGTGACATACAGCATTGGTGCAGAAGCTACTGTGATTGTGCTATGTGAAAAAGCCCTCACAACCACCACAAGGCACCGCTTCTACACATTCCAGTGCAAGATGCATTTGAATGTGTGGTGTGCGATATTTTGGGCCCCCTACCAACCACTACTAGAGGAAACAAATTCATCTGTGTTTGGTCAGATTATCTCACGCACTGGCCAGAATGTTGCGCTGTGCCTTCTATTGAAGCTCCTGTCATTGCTTGCATCTTTGTGGATGAAATATTTACACGACATGGAGCCCCACGCACCTTCTTGTCTGACCGGGGAAGTAACTTTATTTCTGCTCTAGTCAAAGAAGTCTGTTGTTTGTTGAATACTAGGAAGTTAAACTCCACTGCTTATCATCCCCAAACAGATGGTTTGGTAGAACGGTTTAACAACACTCTAGCTGCATCAATTTCTATGTTTGTCAATCCTGAACAAACAGATTGGGATTTGTTCCTACCATCTATACTCCTTGCTTATCATGTGTCACCCTGTCCATTCCTTCTCTACGGTTGAGAAGCGAGATTGCCACTCAATGTAGCTTTGTTGCCACCAACTAATCTTTCTACTTCAGTAGAAGAACATCGAAATGCATTGTGATACAGATCGAAACCGCTCAAGCCTTTGCTCGCAGTAACATTGCCAAAGCTTGACAACTAATGGAACTGCAATACAATAAGAAAGCAGCTGATGCACCCTTCGAAGTTGGTCAGCGCTGCTGGGTATACACGCCTTCCAGTAAAAAGGGTCTCTCTAAGGAGCTCCCTCATTTATGGCATAGACCGTTTCACATTTGTTGCAAACTACCACCAGTTCATTATCAACTGCGCACGTACAATATTCGATTAGTGCCAACGACTGTTCACGCTAATCGTAGAAAACACTTTCACAAAACTGCTGATCGACCAATTGCCCCACCCCAGGAGGATGATCCTAATCAGCTTTCCCTACAAGAATCAGATTTCCCAGCAGACAGTTTTGAACCAGAAAATTCTCAAACTAAAACATCCACTCCTATTGATGCAGCTCTAGCAAAAGACAATGGTGAACTCCCTAATGGTACTCCTGTTAATTCCTCAGATGTGCTCATGGAACCTGATGTCTATGCTGCTGAAAAGATTCTCAAAGCTCGAAAACGGCCTGGAAACTCCAACACCTTTTCAAATGGGCAAATTTCCCAGCCTCGGAAAGCATGTGGGAACTGGAAGAAAACATCTTGGACAAGCGACTCTTGCAAAACTCAGTATCCTAGCACTTTCGCTTGCAACAGAAACTCAGGATTATGACATGAATGGTAAACATGTGACTTACTTCCTTGAAGCTCTAATGATTTCCCATAATCCAAAAGCAGTAGTATTTTACCACGAAACCACCTTATTCAATCTTTTTGTAACCCCGCGCACACCATCTATGGGCAAAGATTTCACTATAAATAACACATGTTGTAAGGATGAATTACACTTCTTAAGCGAGTTGTTACTTCAAATACGCACAGTGCAGCGTTCGATACAGCGCTTATTAGCATCACATGGTTATACCTCTCTTATCAAGTGTGATTCATACCTCCAAAGATATTATCAGTATTCTACTGGGTCCACTGCTACTATGAATTGCCCCTATGGCTACAGAAATCTCTCCAACTATGTAAAATATGGGCATTGAAACAATCTTCAAATATCTCAACGTGGTTACATAGTGCCAAGCGCCGTAGACGATCCCCTCCCTGGGCATGCACAGCTGGCCTTGGAGGTATTCCACGATATTTCTATACTGCATTTGGTGGATCCTGTGATTCTGGGGAAGTTTCTGGTTTAATTGACATTCTCATTG
>Ga0126336_10000865_pt1 | contig 14197 bp, 3 predicted proteins | sample SidCmetagenome_FD_92530 | JGI IMG/M metagenome (GOLD analysis project Ga0126336, IMG submission 92530) | Coral microbial communities from El Islote,Puerto Morelos, Mexico - Siderastrea C C metagenome | ecosystem: Host-associated > Invertebrates > Cnidaria > Coral | place: El Islote,Puerto...
CCCCCACACTGGATCAATAATATGAAGGTATGTATTTGTCCTAACGATCATTTCGATCTAACGGAATCGATTAGAATTGGATGAACTCGCAGAAAAGTACAGCAAACTCCTGAACAAACCTTTGCACAGCCGAACAAACTTGCTGGCAACGAACATGAACACTGCCATGTAACCATCCCTGAACTCCAGCATAAAAACAGCGTAGAAGACTGGGTTTAGACAGGGTGGTAGAAACGAGACTGCTGTGACATATTGGGAGAATTCGGCACTGATCAGGCAACCAGACATGATGCAACTGATGGCAACCTGGAGCAAACAAATGAAAGACAGAATTAACGTTATTTAACACTTTGCCTAAATTCTCTGCTTCTTTGAAGAATTTCTTCTATTCTTTATCAAGATGTCTTTCGCAAGCTCAGGCCACAATGCTGGACGTTCACGAAAAGTTTACCTTTGTCTAATTCTTGCCTTGACTAGACAGAGATTAAACCGTTAACTCCCATCGTGTGCAAGGAGCAAAGTCAGAGAGAATTGCCCGTTTTTGGTTATTTAGTAAATCACTGTATACATGAACTACTTCAAGTGAAAAGGCCACGAACCACGAAGAGTTTTGACTGATTTTAACACCCTGAAGAACTCCTCCCGATTCATTCAATCTGTACGAAAAGAAAAATAACTTTTGTTCTTTTTAAGTGGATTAAAACCCCTGACTTCTTTACCTTCGTACAATTTTCCGGTTTTAATTCACCTGGAAAGACCTAAGTGCTCAGAATATACCCACCACGAATATATAATCAATAAAATCAATTACCCTATATCATGCCTGCTTATAATAAAGCCGCCATGAAAAATATTCATGATGAACTTACCCGATGAAAAGAACGTTGACGACACCTGTGGACAAACTCAGCGTGCCTAAATCTACTTCAAAAGTGTTCTGGGAATTCAAATACTGGTCAGCGTTGCCAGGCAAAATTACCACCGGCGGTGTTGCATCGTTTATGGTTCAATAATGGGTTTCCGCAACCTTCCATCGTAAATTTGTCGCAAAATCGATGTTAAAAACTGATAACTGCTTACAGCTGGAGTCCAAACGGGATGAAGGTCTTAAAATGCCACCAGGGGTGACAAATGACCGGGATATGATTACTATTGTACAGACTGTATAAAAAGCATCGTCTGCTTGCGGGAGAGTAAACAAGATTGGTAAATTACATTTTCACGGCAAAAATAATTCAGTCCGCACAAAGTGTCCATTTTTTGCACATGGAATTTTTGACGCTGTTCGAAAATTGTACATTCAGAATCAACAATCGTTTCAATCGACGCCCTTAAGCAAGATTAGCGCCTGAGATAGTAGTGTCACGAAGACCTTACATTTCATGATGCTGTAAATAGGTGTACGAGATAAAGTGTCATTTCAGGTTCAAGGAATGTTTAACGCCGTTCCTGAAACACAAGCCTTTGCCAGACTAATTCAGGATCAATAATTGTTTCAATCGATGCCCTCAAGCAAGATTAGCGCCTGAGATAGTAGTGTCACGAAAACCTCTCATAATGTCTTGTTGTATTAAATGGATTTCCGCAGAGGCTGCTGGCTATAACTTCTTGGATTCCGCAGAGGCTGCTCGCGCTCTAACACGACTTTCGATATCCACGCTATTAAACATTGTATGCAAGTTAACACGTCCTCGACTGGCTCACGAAGTCATTGTGATTAACAAGGGCAATGTACTTTCCGTGCCGAGACAATTGCTTTCTGAATTGATTAATAATTGATCGAATCGATGGCATCGTGTGCCACGAAAGGTGAAACTTTCACTTGTTAATTTGTCAGCTTCTTAACAAACCGTGTTATGAAGACGTGTGTCCATTTTAACCGAATTTTAACCCTGGAAAGAGATTATGGATAGGCCGAACTCTTGCAGCTGTTTGGTTATCAAGTATAGCTGTTACGCGAGTGAAAGGTGCTGCTGTAAACGTCATTTCGTATCGAACGTTTTCCATCATTACGAGCCCTTTGATAACGAGAAAAAAATATTCGATTTTGATATTGAAGTGCGAGTGTTCAAACTAGACGTCGTGCGATTTAAACTACAGCACTAAGCTTCACTGATAAATAAGGCCTGGATTGAGGGATATTGGGGGTGCCAATATCTTAGACCTCAACCCCAATGTCTTTCCCTTTTTCGACACTAAGCTCTTAGGGCAGTCAAAATCAAACTCTATTTCAGGGTAGTTGTTAACACATAACCTATTTCAGAGTAAAATGGTCAAAATCTTCTCCTTATATCAAATCAAACTGGCATAAAAACATAGCTACTAGCAAAACATAAATGCGCAGCTTCTTTGGGACAGTGTCGATCCTCTACCGTACAATGAAGTAAGCTTGAACTACACTTTGAAAACAAATCAGATATTGCATTTTTCAGCAGTTATCTAATTGACTTCCCACAACCGGAATCCAGGTTAAATGAAATGTCAGCCCCAACACGCAAATCATTTTGGCAAAGTCTCTCTCCGCTCCGATCCTTCGGTTGTAAAAGGCGAACGTTCTTGAAGCTCGCCCAGTGACCGAGGCATCCCCGACCGTGTAACTCGGAAGCGGTCAAAAAGTCCACCAAAACAAGCGATATCAGCAGCACGTCCCTGCTATTCTGATGACATTGCGTACGAAGCTTCGCGTAGCACACAATCCACGCAAAAATATTAAGAGTTAAGCCTGTTATTCCTACTGCGACCAAATATAAATTCATAGAACTCAGAAAGGAACAGTTCGATTCCATGCTCGACGAACCATTAATGTGATTTGGGTCGCATTCCATGCTGGTCAAATTAGACCTCGCGCGACATACTCACAGCGGTGCATGAAGAAATTGCGGTTTTGATTTTGATGCCGCGCCACAAAATTGTCTGTTGTTTGACAAGAAAACAAAGAGGAGGCTGAAGCACTAAGAATACTAATCACCTTTTTAGCCTTTGGCTATTTAGTACATAAACAATGATATCAGGTTTCAGAGGTTGTGGATGTCGGTTTTGATATTATACTAGACATTTTAATCCCTACTTTACCCTTACGCCCTAATTTTCAAGGGCACACTAATTCATTTTCGAAGTCTTATTTTTGAAATTTAACTGTGGAGAAGAACGCTTGCTTTCGAAATAACGTTTTGAACAGTTACAATGTTGTTTCACTATTCTAGCTTTAAGAACTCGATTTTTTGCACTGTAGCCAATATTGTGGTCTGTTTTGAAGATAACAGCAGCAGCATTTATTTATAAACCTTTTGAAAGATCACCAAAAATAAGTCGGATTATAGGTCTGAAACTCTGATGGCTTGGAAAACAGGAACGCGACTTTTCGCGCACGCACAATTGTTCCAATGAAGAAGAAAAAAAGAACGTTGTTCAAGACAAAAACCCAGTTTGTTTACTGAAGCTAAAACACAGCCTAACACTTCCGTTTTAGGATGCTTTTCCGGCGGTTAGCCATAGTTTGAAACCGCAGCTTATCTGGTTCAATAATGTTGTGTATTGTTTTGAATCATCGTTATATTGCTCCCACTACTTCTAGTTTGTCTTCTCCTAGTATTGTTAAGGAACAAAAACGAAGCAAACAATTCCTAAATAAAACTGATGGTGATGTCTAATGCGATAAAGAAAATGCCCGATTAGGGCGCCAAAATTTCCTAAATGTTAACCAGAGATGTCCTTCCTTCTGTGCGCCCCTAAAAATCAGATATCACGCTTGCGCCCTTTAACTGATTCGGTTCGGCTAACATTTGTATCTCTGGATAAAAAGACCGAAAATGTGACCATCTCCATTTAAGCTATTGAGCAATAACTTTCTATGGTGTTGTTAACTTGTTAGTATTAGAGTGGGTGAGCAGTGGATAAGATCTTTAACAGTTCAGTTGGTTTTTTTCTGACCAGCTTATTCTCGCAGTATGTACTGTTTTAAACTCAATTTTTCCGCAGAGAAATGGAGACCGAGAAAAGCTGATTTACTCAGTTTATCCGAGTTAACAAAGATATCATCGGTATACAGGAAACCCGGCAAATTTCTGCGGGGCTATAACTATGCCAGGGACAAATTTGTATCCCATCCAGGGGGAGCAGTGATTCTTCTAGTCGCCTCGAGCTGAGGCTACAAAGACCTAAAGAAACCAGATCAAACAGACTTCTTCAGTAAGCCACCTTAATCCTTCATCACCGGCGGATTGGACACATACTTTTTACCATGTCCAGTCTGTTTTGTTATAACAATCGAAACATTCGGTGGGTCACTATTTAATGAATATATTTTTTGAATACTTCCCTAGCTAAGCCTGGTCATGGTCTAGTTTCCTTGCAGCTCTTTCCTCACTCGCTAATTTTCCAAGTTATCGATCTATAATTTAGTATTTCAATTTCACCAGAACAGTGATATGAACTCGTTCAGTGGTTGGTAGTCATAACCGAGTCTCAGTAGTCATTGTCATACACTTTTTTTTATTCATTATTCAGTTTTCGTTTCAACAAAGGCGCAACAATTAATTAAATTAATCCACATTGCTAGAAATCCACTAAGTTCCACTACAAGAAATTTATCATACGTGTCTATCAAGAATTGTTTCTCTAACTTGTCAAGTTCCCCTGGGGTGAGTTCTCTCTACTAAAACTATCAACCTAGTCTGAAAAAATATTTGAACAACGATTTCAAAATTATCTGCTTATCTACAGATAGTTGCAAACTAAATGGAAAATTTTCATCACACCATTTCTACCGGTTGTTGCACTCAACTTGCAGTGAAAGAACTCGGGAACGTACCGCTTGTAAAAGTCTGAAAAAACTCGAACTTTAGCCTGCGCGCAGACGTCTCCTATTTAATTCCTTTGCTGAAATAGGAGACGTCTGCACGCAGGCTACTCCAACTTATGACACTGAATTAAAAACCTGAAAATCATGTTCTACATAAACAATAAAACAAAACGCGACAATCAATGTTAGGACCATTTTACTGCCTCCGCGTTTAAGCGAATAATACACTCTTTTTTTTTTAATAAGAACGTCGAATTTTTTAGCTGAGGCTGAACCGGAACTGAATGTTCTTATTTTTTTGGCGATTTGAGCCTGAAACGTTCTTGACGATGTTCTTAAGATTAATTGAAAAGCATTTCAGTAAATCATAGTTCTGAATGAAAGAAAGAACAAATTAGGTCAAGTTCTACCAATTTCCTCAAAGTTATACGTGTTTGCTTTTTAAAAAAAATCAATGGAAGATGATTTGCAACATCACAAAAATTCTAGCATTTGGGGCTCAAGTAGGCTGTAAATTAGTTTCATAAAATTATTACACTTAATTTTATTCTCACATAGCTTGTTCTACAAATATGAAGACAAAATAAAGACGTTCTTAACAACATCTCGGGCTGGGTATGTTCTTAGAATGTTCTTAAAATTTTGGCCAATCCCAGCCTCGACGTTCTTATAAAAAAAAAAAAAAGAGTGTATTCCCATTGCCAGTTTGCTATTCACTGTTGACAGTATTTTGTGATTACTGGGTCAGACAAACGCTTAAACGCATTTACGCAATGTTTTCTAGACACAGCTAATATTATATAGTAGAACGCTTAAATTTTGGCGTGCTCTCATTGGTCGAAATCGATCACATGACGCGATAGTGTCTCTCCTCAGCGGGCGCCTATCAGCGCATAGTGCCCGTTTTTGGCAATTTTCTCTCAAAATTTAGCGTTGTACAATGAAAACAATAGAGTCCTTCTGTCCCAGGCCCTATGTGTGATAGGTTCCTTCGGAAATTTGATGTTCAAACTTCATATAAGCACTCGAATGAACATCAAATTTTCTCGGGCAACCTATCACACGATAGTGCCTTCGACAGAAGAACTCTATTGATTAAATATTTAACCCAATCCAGAGCGAAACCGAAACCTATCGTAACTTAGCTGCGCGTTTTCCCGCGTATGGCACTGGATGCCACAAAAGCTAGCCATCCAAGTTTTGATTGGTCCCATTTGTTACGTATTTTGAGATTGGTCAGCCGCAAATACACTGTTTTTCTCACATTTATTGGAAAAGAGAAGCACATTAGAAACCTATATGTTCGCTGTTATCTAAGTAATTTTAGTTTAGAATTTAGTATTCTACGTTTCACGGCTACAAATGTTCAACTTCTCCAAGTGAAATAACTACACAAAAATGACTAACAATTACTACATCACAATGCCAAAACCTACCTTTTTCCACTATCGTTGTTTGACATAAGGTAGGCAATGATCAATATTGTGGGTTATGAGCAAAACTTTCATAATGGAAAATAAATTTCGTAGAGAGTAACAAGTGAAATTATATCACCGAAATCCGACTCTCGGAAATTACTGATGACACACAACCACTTGAATGTTAAACAAGAGTATATGACCTACAGGTTGAACTTGTTTTGCAGCAGAAGCTCAGTAATGGCAACAGATAAGGTTGTACCAAAGTGAGGGCTGATTTTCCCGTTATTTAACAAAGCTATGGCGGACTCTATCTAAGATTGTCCTAGCTAGCTCCAGGACTTCATGGGCCATTCTGCCTGTGTAGACGTCATTGGGAATCTGGGGGTAACAAAGTTGGTCAGGATAGCGCATGCGTGTTGAATCTATCACGCGATTCTCTAGTTGGTTTGCAATGTTGGCCAGCTGTGAGTCACCCAAACGTCCGGCAATCCGTATGAGACTATGAGCATGAGTCTTGAAAGCATCTTCTGCATACTGGGCAGCCTTTAGAGCTTTCTCTGCAGCCTGATAATGGAAAAAAATACCATAGCGACTATTGTTCCGGCTCTCCCAGCCCCTCCCCAAGCAAAAGGGACTTGAAAAAGTCCGTGCGAAGCAGCTTTACCGCAATGATATTTTACTACCTAGATACAATGCCTTGCAAAATTGTAGAAGCATTTAAGGACTGCGCAGTTATTAAATAAATAAATGACTCAAGCCTAGTTTTCCCTACCCTTTCCTCTCTCCTCTTTTAAATGTTGTTGTTTGAAGGTGACAATACAGCCTTCCAATTCCGAGAACACAGAGTGCAATAGGCCAATCCTTACCGACATTATTGTTTACATCTTGAAAGTTGAAATTCACCCAATAGACTAACACACGTCATAGCTAGAACAAGCGTATTAAATTAAGTTAAAATGCAAAGCGTGAAAGAAAGACGATGAACTGGCTTCAAAAGAAGCATTAAAAAGTAACAACAATTACAGCCACCTGTGTGGCTAGGCGGCAGCTCTTGGTGCACAGGCATACAAAACTTTTTTCCTTCACTTTCCTAGATATTTTTTCTCTCTTTTCATACTTGCAGCTTTAGTGTGACAGTCTCTTACCATTTAGTGTATTTTTTCTCTACCAAGCCTAATAAAAATTTCGATGATATATGACATTGCAGAGATAAAGAACTACGGATGTAAACAGATATTGGTCTTGAAAGATAGTTTTATGAACCACTCTCAAGTTTAATTTTCTCAACTGTTTATAGAAGAGATAAGCCAGCTATTGGCTCTTCGAAACTGACGTAGGTTTTAAACCAGCTTTACTACCAGAAACAACTTCAGTTATTTCTGCGCATGAAATGTGGTGCCGTTCAAATGGAAGCTGTGGAGAACTACGTTCCAGTCCGGATATGATTATGCTGTTTAAGGGGATTATGTTTCGGGTCTGTGAATGTTTGGTTAAACCTGACCATCCAAATGAACGCTAACATGCTTTTGTGTAGTGTTCTTCATTGCTTAGTGTTATTGTTCGTTGTGTTTCAGCACTTGTTAGATGAAGTAAGCTGAAGGGTTAAACAGTAGATCATGAACCTACCTGGTGACACTTAAAACACGCCCACTCATACGATGGGTTGTCATCTGCCAAATCCTTGCCAGCAGCCCTCAGGTCGGCTTCAGCCTGTCTAAACCAACGACTTGCCTCACCTGGCTGCGGATTCTTCTTACAGAAACTTGGAGGTATCTCTGATCTTGAGCCACGACTTGTTGAGGCTTCACAGGACCCAAATTTTCGCACATATCTGTCTCGGTATTCTTGACGCTGTGCATGATGCCGCAAGGCACGCGCTGTCCAGAAACCAAAGAAGGCTTCGTAGCAGCTTGTTTGATCACTCTCTACATTCGGGCTTCTCGCTGTTGTTTTGGCGTTCTCTAATCTTGAAATCTCACTCTGCAGGTGCTGCAAGACGTCCGCGCCAAATGCTCTGCCTCCAAAATTCTTTTCGGGATGCCATTGTAGAAACAATCGCTTGATAATTTTTCTTCTTCTTTCCTCAGACAGTCGCCACGCCATTTCCAGGACGTCTGTTATTTGGGCAAAAATCTTATCTTTGTCCATTGCCTCTTCACTGGAGCTCCCTTGCTGGTCTGCTAAGCCAAGTGAAGAAGACTGGACACGGTGAAATTTGTACAAGTCTGCAGATTCGGCAACCTGCTGTTGTTTCTCATGGCCGACGTTGACGTTGTAAAGCCTTGTATAGAGACTGGAACCTCCTTCGCTGCTTTCCTCTTCAATTATAATGGCGTAGATGAAGGTGGCATCTCCTTTCTCCTGGTAAAAACTAGGATCATCCAATTCGAGGCCAACATATTCTCCAGGGGTGAACTCTTCAAAAGCTTCGTTTAAGAGATGATGATCCTCGATTGGAATGAAGTTCCCTGGTGGTGGCAAAACACTACTACTTGACGCGTCGTAGGAGTCGTCTTGACGAATTTTCATGGCGTCCAGGATTGACCATATATTGCTAGGATCAGTACGCAGCATTTCTGGAATGAACATCACCGTCTCCCGCAGCAGTCCTTCACATGCCTCAGCAATCACTTGTGTCAAGGCCAACGATATCTTGCTGAGAGTTTCCTCTTCCGTTGCATTAACATAGACTCTCCAAACTACTTTATCAGACTCAGAAACCTTATCTACAAAGTGTGGCACTTCGGCTTCACTGCCTGGAATGAGGGCTCCTTTGTACATCAGCTTTGTTTCAATTTTGCTCATTCCAAGGAACTCAATATTCCTCAGTCTGCTTTCTACAGAGACAACGACACTTTCATCCAACTCTCCATTTTCATGGTTTGCATGCCGAATAAGCCTCAAGATTCCACGAAAGAATTCTTCTGAGCGAAGCTTTTTTTTCAAAGAATCGGCAACGTCATCCTGGCCAACGAAACCACCACTATCCATTTCTTTCAGCGAATTAACAAAATTTTCCTCCACAACAGCAGATAGCATTTGCGGCCGAAAACCAGCCGAGAGGCGCATAATGTAATCCTTGTAGTTCATGGCTGAATTGCATTCTAGTTCTGCCTTCTTCAGGTCCACCACAAATAGTTGCAAGAAGTTCTCTAGGCGACTCTGGTAATGAGGAGCGTCATCGAATATTAAGTCGGTCGACTTGTGCAGGCTAACAGGAAGAATATCACTGGAACAGCTACTGAATGGATACAGTGCTGGCAAGTACAGGTTTGGTAAACCAATGTCCTCCTTTGGATCCTGTTGCAACCTATCGAAGAGCCCTCTGACCGCTCGGAAGGAACTCTTGATCTCGTTTGGGTGCAGTTTACTTGTCTGGTATTTTTCGTGCAACATTTCCAAGACCATCGCGTAGTGGGACGCTTTAACAGATTTGGAGCAGCCCAAGTGCTGAAAGAGTTCGTGAAACTCTCCGAACTCAAAAGGCAACCGATAAAGAAAAGGCCTTACCTCATCTTTCTCTAGCAACTCAAGAACCACTTGCTTAGCTTGGACGAACCTTATTCCCGTTTCAACTAGAATGCAAGGTGCATTTTGAAGGCGCTCTTTGACATCGCTGCTTGAAAAACCTTTCTGCTGCAAAAATTTGTAAACATTTTTCATGACTAACTTTCTTGTAGAACTCTGTTTCTCTGGCACGTTGCTGTCTTCTTTATTTGCGAGTCGATGAGAGATTTTAACGCAGTGAGAAGTCACCAGTTCTAAGGTAGGTTCCGACAGAACGTTGAGTTGTGACAGGACGGAGCTGCTAAAGTCGGATCTTGTCCAGTTGGAAGGAGCCCTTATGTCAAATCGAGATCTTGGATCTGCCCATTGCGGAAGTAAGTACGCAGTTGTCCACACAATTTCAGCATGATCGGAAAGGACGGAATCTTTGAAAGAAATGTATGGAGTTTGACCGTCTTCTCTTTCAGCATACTGTGTATGCAGCTCTAGAAGATCCTTGCGGACTGGATGTGAAACCACAAAACGAATACCAGAAACTGCTTGCAGAAGACCCTCACTCAATATCTGTGGTCTACTGAAAAGGTGGGAAATCAGAACCTTGGACTTTTCGTCTGTCTTCGCAGTGCGCTGTGTTGCCGCCTCATGAGCAACATCATTAGCAAAACTCTTAAAATCGTTCCAGGAAACTTCACAGACCATTCCAATCTTTTTCATGAACTGCAGCCATTCTACTGAGTTGAAAGGTTCAGGTGGAAACTTGTTTTCAGGAAGCATGGCTTTGAAAACGACATTGCAGGGATCATAGAAACACATTGCCTTTTTCACTGTTCCATCTTCTGTTGTAATGACTTCCAAGCTCCTCAAGCTGTGCAACAGTCCTAGCTTATCGTGCTCACTTGCTGCATAGTTTACCAAAATGGAATCTCGAATATACTTGAGGTGGGCCTGTCTTGCCTCTCTGCTAAAAACCTTGAAATGTACCAAGATGAAACGGCAATAGACATCTACTGAAGAGATGCAATCAAATGCTAGAAAACTGTACAGCTCGGAGAGATCTGGAATGGCTTCCAGAAACAAAACGTTAACCTTACTCTCTAGCTTGGTCATTTCTTCTCTTGGTATTCCCTTGGGTAGGACGCAAACTGGTTGATTATCAAGACTGACAAGATCACCATGTGTTGAAAGGAAGAAAGGAAGTTTCCTCAATATATCTCTACTAGAGGGCATGAACTCAAGACTGTCAACATTGTCGCTAAAGTACCGCAGGATAGTGCTGCAGCCCAAATGATTCAATTTTCCTTGTAACGAGTGTGGTTTTGCCATCATCCGTCGGTGAAGAGACGTAAGGATAGATACTGGGTTCGACGGAGACGCCACAGTATGCTGCGCAAGAACCAGTGGATCCATGAATGGAGGCATGTATCCAGTGGGACTACAAAGAACAAGTGAATTCAGTTCAGGTATACCCAGGTTTCGAAGAGCGCCAACCAGTGGCCTACTTGTGACGTCAAAATCAAAACGTGTGAAGTCAAGAACAGAGTCGGCTAATTTCAAGGGCACCAGGACGTGTGCTGTGACAGGGCCAGAAACAACTGCGCCACTGACAACTTCAATTTTCTCAGTTGATGGGAGAATATTCCAGCGCTCCAAAGGTGCCAGTATTCTTCGAACACAGCTCGACATTTCACTTGCTGGGCAATCACTCAACACAGGTCTAGCAACTTCACTGAGAAAGCTCCAAACTCTGAAAATCCAATGCTGACTTGGTTCTGTCCTTTTATCTTCTGGAAACCACTTGACATAGACATCTCTTCCATAATATGACGGCGGCAATGTCTGATGTAAATATGTGGCGAAAGCATTTACATCAAAAGGTCGGAACACAGCTGCCCCGCGACTTGCTTTGTCGTTGAATATATCCGTTCTTAGTCGCTCATGAACAAACATCTCCTTAGATTGTGGCAAAATGTTGTGGTAGACAGACAAAAATTTCGGATCAGCACTGTCATATACGCGAAGAATGTTGTCTTGTGTGAGAAGTAAAGGGAGGCCTGGTAAATTCGTCAAAAGGTCTCCTTGACTTTTGCAGTAGGCAAGCACGAGAGCAACACCACCGTTGTTCTTAAACGGAGTCTCGCTGACATTAACTGGTAAGGATCCAATCTTACAAAGTGGATCTTGGCATGTGAAGGTCTTGAAGAATTCCACTACCGAGGAAGGAGATACACAGCAGGAATTTACACCTGATGTTTCCAGTGCCTCAAAAACAAACAACGAGAATTTCACAAGGTTAAAGCCCGTTTGGATCAACATTTCAGCCAAAGAGTTTCCCCGCGTTCTTGTTTGTTTTCTGTCGTTTTCATCAGTGTCAAGGTTGTTGAAGAACGCTCTGTCTTTCCCAATGCCTGTTGGTGGAAGCCACGTCAGTTGGACTTTACGCGTACGGACCGAATCTATTGATACCTTTCGCATCACAGGAAGAACACGCATCTGCTTTTCGTTCATCCCTTGATAGAGTGATTTTACCAATATACTCCAGTACGGATCGTTGCAAACAGCTTGTGGAAACAACTTTTCATAATCTTCGATTCTTTTAATCAAATCTTCTTCACGGTAGCTTGGACTATCTGGTTCAGTGGTTTGCAAAACCGGCAATTGATAGAAGCTCCTCACCTCGTCAAGAAGGGCAAGATAGCACGATGCTATCACATCTTCGAGCAAAGCGTTGTTCCAGTCACTTCGATATCCACAGGTCTCGTCTTTCCACAAATGTCTCCTGGCCTCGTGGTCCAAAGCAAAGTGACCATTGATGTGGACCGGAAGATTAGTTTCTATAGGAAGCGGAAGAAAGCAGTAAGCTTTCTTTTTTTGCTTCATTGGAGCCTTTTTCTTTGATTTCTTTCTCAAAAGGCAAGCCACACCGCCCCGAGGAAGCATTCCCAGATCATGCCTTTGGTAAGCATCAACAATGCTTGTTGCGACTTTTTTCTCGAGACCAAACTGCTGAACAATAAACCACATTTCTTCGTTGCCGAAGTTGTCTCTCAGGGTCATAACATAGGAGCACCTTTTCACTTCGATGTTAAAGGGTGGGAGTTCTCCGTCTCTTGCCAGTTTTCCTATATGCTTTGTGTAACTGGCAAATTCGCTTCGTTTGACCATATCTTCGTCGGACATCACTGCTTCGACTGAGTAAGAGTTCACAACTTTCCCACTTTCGTCGATGTCGCACAATGTGATCTTGTTTACATTGTTCACAAAAAGGAGGACTTCAAAGAGCTCGCTCTTCAGCGCTTCCATCATTTCAGTCAATGCTTCCAGTGTAACGGGAGTTCTCGATAACTTAGAAACGTCTGCCATCTCTTGCGTTCTAAGAGGAAAGCGGAACATGGTTGAATTCTCTATGGGAAAATGCTCTTCTAGGTAACACGAAAATACATCCGGAAACAACTCCTTCAACGTTCTTGTTTCTGTGTACATTCTGCCTGGTTCTTGAGGATTTGCGTCAGGGACATACTGGCAATGTGGATCAAATACACACAAGACGTCGCCAATTTCATCTCCTTGTGACATAAAGGAAGGAACGTCTGTCAAGTGGTAAACAGCATTGAAACCGACACCATACTGGCCAGTTTTGTTTGGATCGTTCCCTTTGCTTCCCTCTCCAAGGTTCTGTATGCCTTCAATGTCGGCCTTTCTGAAAGGTCGATTGTTGTACACACATAAAGCAGGACCCTGTAGCGGCTCCCAGCAACTTTCAAACACCCGCTCCTTAGGATGGTTGCGGGGATCCTTAATGAAACAAATCTCGGTTGCCTGAGCGTCATCAGCATTTTGGAGAAGTTCTTTTAGTAGCTCTTTTTCACATGGATAAGCTGTTAGAATACGTTTTAAGCGATTTGTTAGTTTCTCCCTTTGTCCGAAAGAAATCCCCAACACATGAGGCCGCAATGCTTCTTCTCTTCTTGTCTTCACACCTAACGCCATTCTTGTTTCCAAAGGTATCTTGGGATAGACAAAGTGGACGCCTGTACCTCCAGGAATCCACGGGCAGTTATTGACACAAAGTTCGCTCACCGGTTGCATCTTTCCTTTAGAGTTTGGAAGATAGATCCGTGCCCTCTTCTCGTCAGTTGTAATGTCTACTTTGGAACCGTTCAGTGACTCTTCCAACTGATTTGCCAAGTTAACTGCGACACGAAGCGTCTTGTTGTCGAGTTTTCGCTTTTCAAATCTCTGCTTAATACGCTCTAAAGCGGAAATAAAATCTTGTACTCCGAATGCATTCCTCACACCGGCTGTTTTCATAATTGTTGGATACAACCTTGCCAAATCTTCTGGAACCTCGTACAGATACGGAGAACAATCAGCATCCAATTTGAAGGCCACTTGCTTCGCACACAAAAACTCACATCCGACAAGAATGAAACTTTTCTCTCTGAGAAAACTAATTATTTCAGTCTCATCC
>Ga0126336_10000866_pt1 | contig 14187 bp, 11 predicted proteins | sample SidCmetagenome_FD_92530 | JGI IMG/M metagenome (GOLD analysis project Ga0126336, IMG submission 92530) | Coral microbial communities from El Islote,Puerto Morelos, Mexico - Siderastrea C C metagenome | ecosystem: Host-associated > Invertebrates > Cnidaria > Coral | place: El Islote,Puerto...
AAACACTATAGTTGACTGGGTGTTTCTCCCAGGCCAGATGACCTACGAAGGCATACCTTTCGGTAGCTTTAAGATGCAACCTACGATTCAGGACATGAGTAAAATAAACAAGGCAATATTACTGTTTTGTTGCTGTATGCAAGTTTTGTGCGTCAAATACTGGAGAGAAAACAGTGAGAAAGTTGCCCGAAATCCGCGAAAATTTTCTCCGGCCCAAGTAAAAAAAAATGGCAATCTGTGAAATTAAATCCCTGCCAAAATTTCCTGTTACACGATATGTGGGTTTTATTAATTTACAAACAAAAACTTTTTTTCCTCCCCAAAAAGGTCTATTTCAGTCACATACTTGAGCATTTTTTCCATTGATAAGCCTTTGCTCGTACCTTGATGGATGAAGAACCCTTTTTTTGGGTAACCTGCTAATAGAGCGTTATTTTCACGGGACAAAATTGTATTTTATCTAATTTCTTGTCCATATGGACAAAGTAGTTTCTTTACCAGAAAAAACGTATGATTATTCGTGGGGTAAGAATATTAGCAAAATTATTTTTCGGTTACTCACGTTGTTTTTAGTTTCAATTGAGATCAGCACAGCCTGCTCTCGTTCTTGCGTTGTTGGGGTACGTGGTGTAGGAAGCACAGGCTCAGGAGCCGTCTCGTTCTTTTCTAGATCTAAATAAACAGCCTCTTGAGTCATTTGCTAAAAGATCTTAAAGCTACAATCAGTTTCACTTTGTTGGAACGCCTTTAGAACAGTTGTGTCTTCCTCCCTTTCTGACAAGGCCATGTTGTAAAAAAAGTTTCAACCAAATGGATGAAGACAGGTGTTCACAACATCAAGCAACATTGAACAGGGGTAGGGGAGTTTCAACGACTTATGTAACTGGTTGTAGTCTTGTATCCAGTATCGTACTTTGAATGAGCCAGGGCAAGGAGGGGGGATCTCAAGGCCGGTGCTTGAACATGGTTTATGAAGCAGAAAGTGTCTAGGTGCAGCACCTTCACTACAGATGGGATGATTAAGATTCGTGGCAGGGATACCTAAAAAGGTCAGGATTTTGTTTTGATTACCTTACAGTTTGCTGTTCGCCATTTACACACCCTGGTAGAAATCGACGATGAGGGTAAAATTCCGCGTCTGACAAAAAAACACTACACGATAAAGACTTTGAAACAAAGACCCTCCGAACTTCCAATAAAAAGTCGAACGTGCTAACAACTACACCACCACATACCTTCTAAGACTGTCTGGCCACTTAAAAGTCTCATATGCCAGAGGGAGAAAATAACTGACGCTTCAGACCAGTGACCTTACGACAACTAACGATAACGCAGACAGGAAGCTTGTGGCCGATGTTACTCCTGTCTCTGACAATAGCCGTCTTTGCCTCTGCTTCACATCTGACGCATGTGATTATTGATCACGATTCGGGGTGTCTTATTTAACTCTAAGTAAAGGCGCGACTTGTGCAACAGATATTTGCAGGCAAGGACGTGATCGACAAGATCTCGATCAGCGGTGCCACCGATCTGCTTTAGTCCAGCGTGCTTCATTTTGCGTTACTCTCTAGGGGGGGGGAGGGGGGAGGGCGGTGGAGGTGGATTGAGGTGTGGTTTTGTTTGTAAGACCAAGGTTTAATCACCACACTGAAATAACTGGACTTCCACAGACATTGCGTTTACTTCAATACTGTCATCATGGTTACCTCTACATTTTCCATCAATAAAGAACAGGCCCTGATCACATTCACACTTGTAGGAACCGAGAGTGTTGACGCACTTATGAAACTCGTCCGTGCAGTGGTACAGTTCATCATCCATACATTCATTTACATCTGAAAAATAGCAAAGCTCTTCTATTATTTTGAATCACTGGAGTTTAGAAGAGGATTTGGAATTTGGAAACTCAATGATGTGGATATGAGGATCGACGGTCCTATTTTCGAAGAAGAGAGATAAAACGTATAGTGATGAACATCTCTTCTAATGTTTGTTAAAAAAGCAATTAAAAGAGCCTAAAGACGTAAAATTATCTTTTCTTCTAAGAAATGTTGTGCAGGTCTGTAAGGTTACCATCTTGAAAATTCAGCGTAAAATATAACCTTGACACCTAATGTGTATCCTGGACAGAAAATAGGCAAAAGAAATTTACCGTATTTTCTCGATTAAACGCCGGAGGCGTTTATTTAAAACTCGGCCTCGTAGACCCGGCGTTTATTCGGGGCCCGGCGTTTACTTATTAAATGCATTTTTCATCCATCCATTTTTTGTCATCAGTACTGGAGGTTCACTGAATTAGGAACCAAATTTCAACAAAATCGTTCGAAAAATGTGAAACAATGTCACCAAATGTGTCTCATCTCAGTGAGGCTGGTAAAGTCATTAATCAAAAAACATCACTGACAGGAGCAGTGACTGAACTCTTCTCATTTCTCCGTGAAACACAGAGGAAGTGTATCGGAAATTGCTCTACAGCAAACGTACTGTGCAAGAGTAAGAGAAAGAGAGGAAAAGGAAAAATTATGGAACTATTTGAGAAACTGCTGGAGAAACTCTGCGAGAGACCATCGAGGTGATCCTCGCTCACTTGATGGACAAGCCTGCAGAATAGTGACCATGATTCAAAAGATATTGGCACAATACCTGATGTACGGAGCCCGCTAAGTGCCATCCAATATTACACCCTTTTTTTAATTTTCGCGACTTTTTTTTTCGCGACTTTTTTTCGCGACTTTTTTTTTCGCGACATTTTTTCACGACTTTTTTTAGTATGTAAAATGACAGGCCAAACACGACTCCCGCTAGTCGCTTTAGTTATTCTAGCCTTCAAAATAGAGCTTTCTTAGTACATTCGCAACAGCCTTGTCCCTCTGATCAAGGTGATCTAAAGGCGACACAATTGTGCAGGTAAATTGTGTGGTTGACCTATTGATCAAGACAGTACTCAAGCTGTGATATAAACTGTTTGGAGGGTTTTACGTTACGTTCTTAGAGCCGTTTTAAGTCTCTGTGCCGTTGTGTGTGCTAGCTCTTTGGCAATTAGTTAGCTTTTTGGGCTCAGATCAATTGCAAGATTCCTTGAAGCCGCTTTAAAGAGTGATGTTTTCTGAAAGGATCCCAAGTTCCTAAGTCCGTGATTAAATGTCCGCTTGGGGTTATGTGCAAGACATGTAACTTTCTTTATCACGGATCGGAGGTATAGAGTGTCGAAGGGATCCAAATTATTCTGAGACTATTGCTGTCTCCTTTGATCATGTGGAAGCTACGGCTTCTTGCGCTGTCGTTTTAACTGTTTGAGCCTGCAAACAAGACCAAGAAAAAGTCGCAAAAAAAAGTCGCGAAAATAAAAAAAAGTGTGTAATATTGGATGGCACTTAGCGGGCTCCGTACTGATGCGTCGTTTGTTTTACCTGTTTTAGTTAAAAGTACAATTGAAAAAGGTAGCTTGGTTTAAATAACAGTGTGTAAACTCATATAAAATGGTAAGAAGAGAACTAGTATGCAGTTTTGACCAAAAATCCTGATTTAATATACCCATCTCGAATAAACGCCGGGACTTCAAATAAACGCCGGGACCCCGAATAAACGCCGGGACCCCGAATAAACGCCGGGGCGTTTATTTTAAACTCGGCCCTGTAGACCCGGCGTTTATTCGGGGTCCGGCGTTTAATCGAGAAAATACGGTAACCGGTATTAATAGTACAACAAATACCTTCACAATCGTATCCATTTTTGCTCAGCTCGAATCCCTTCTGACAAGAGCACTTGTAACTTCCTAGGGTGTTTTCACAAATCTGATTGCAGCGATGAAGAGGATTCGCCGGATCGCACTCATTGATATCTAATCATGAAAGGAGGAACTATGTGAAAACAAATTTCATCATAAAACCGGAGCCATGTCTCAACATGTGGCCAATAACACCCAAATACCGTAACAAGTCTCTTCGTGTGCTTCTTTTTATCCACCCTCCATCACTCCACGTCAATTCGTGTCGCTTTCCTATTTTCCTTCCTCTTCTTTAACAAGTTACAATGCTGCATGAATGGTTAAGAAGTAAAGCTAGCTCGTACCTTTGCATGTCTTTCCATCACTCTGCAACTCGTAGTTAGCAAAGCAGACACACTTTGCTTGATTGTTACTTCCTTTAAAGCAAATATGCTGACATCCATGACCAGAAGAACAAGGGTTCGTGGCTGGAAAGATAGTAGTACCTTGATTAGCAAACTGAGTTTGTCATAACAGTGACGTGTTGTCAAGACACCAGTAGTGCAATATTAATAAAGCACACAATTTAGGAGTAGTAGTAGTCTGTATTCAGTGACCTTCTCAGGTTAGAGAATTTTTCTTTGATCCTTTTCAATTTTTACGTTTAAGAATTTCATCTCATATCATCAGTAGGTAAAGGATTAAATGAGTAACTTAGTGGTAGTTGCGAATTAAAATGAGGGAAAATAGTACGGTGAACTGCGTCACAAATAACACTTACCCTTACACTTTCTCCAGTCAGACAGATCTCTTTCAAAATACTGGTCACATGAACAGTTGTAGCTTCCCAGCGTGTTGACGCATCGCTGCATGCAGTCATTTGTAGGAAAACATTCATTGACATCTACAATGAAGATAACTTTTGTGTAACTAACATAATGCAGCACGATGGTGTGGTGTAAATGAACTGCACTTAAGATCTTAAGGTCGTGAGATCGGTTTGGTTGTTTGCTTTTGACCAGAAACTTCCCGCCCACAGATGCATGTAATAAGATATAACTTCTACTGAAAATAATCTTGCTAGCTTAAAATATGGGTACCAAAATATTACGCTTACCTCTTTTTGCTGTTGTTCTTGCTCATACTTATATTTCAAGTTAACAAGATGTTTCTCAAAGTATTTATCTAGATGCTTTTGCTTCTTTCTTTGTTTCTTCTTTTGTTTCGAAAATATCTTACCTTCACATCTATGTCCATCAGCAGCAAGTCTGTATCCGTTACGACAAGCACAGAGGAAAGACCCCGGTACGTTGAAACATATTTGCTCACAGTTGTTTGTGTTATCTGTCTGACATTCGTCGATCTCTGGAAAGCAAACACAAAACTGTTAAGGACGCAAGTCTTGAGAATAAAAAGGAAACCTTGTGTTTGGACTTTTTCAACGTTATCTACAAGAAGTGGAACTTGCATTTGTCCTACATTAGAGGTTTTTTCTTTTATCAATACAGTATTCGTGTGTCATTAATGTTTCGTTGCCATGGTTACACCCACCTGCGCACTGTGCGCCATTTCCGGCATAACCAGATGGACACGGTCCACATTTGTACCCACTGGCATTGGCTGGCGGCGGTAGATCAATACACTTCACATCTCCGTAACACGGCTGGCCATTAATCTCGCAGGCGTCAATGTCACTGTCACAGAATCTTCCTGTGTAGCCTCCCTGACATGCACATCCCATGTAAACAAACTTACTGTCAGTGTTCACCGGGTCGCCTTCTTCCGGCTGCACGCACTGACCATCATGAACGCATGCGCACATGTTAATGGTGGGACTCCAGGATGTGCTTGCGCCTTTGTCATCCGTAGCAACGAAGGATAAATTAAACTAAAAGAAACGAATTAAGGTATTTTTACTAAATTAGTTATTTAAGATACTTTAAAGGTATAGACAAGTAATAACGTTTGTAGATGTTGTTTTCCGCCGAAACTGTCCCAGTTATTGGTCAAATGTTCAGAAAGTTGTTAATTTGTCGTTTTAATGCTAATGCAGTCTTACCTTTCGCTTTGATGTAACAAGCCAAGTAAAATAAAGCACGTTTCCACTTTGGTTCACCGTGGCGCCATCAGGTTTGTTAGTCACGTGAAAAACTATTTTGTCGTTATCCTCAGCGGTAATATTCAACTGAACAGTTTCATGAAGTGTAGCGTTTATTTCACTTGAGGCATTTACTATCTTGGGTGGAAAGTTGTCTGAAGATAATAACAAAAACGAAAGACAAATTTAATAAATTTGATCTGAAATATTACAGGAAAAGCCATTAATGCATTCCAGAAATCGGTTGAGATATGTAAGAGTCAGTTCATAAAGGAGTTATAACTATCAATCTTACTGTTTTCTCACCTGCTAACAATACGCGTCCCGAAAAAAGTCGGCTGATAACAAATAGTTCTACAAACGATTCATTTTTTGGAACCTTAACCCTATTCAGACCGGGGGGGGGGGGTTGAGGCCCGACCCAACTTTGAAGTTGTGTAATTTCGTAACCGTTTATGCTAGTACCACTAAATTTTGTGACTTTTCCAAAAATTTAACTGGGAACATTTTGGCATGGGTGTCTTTTGTCCAACAAACTTGACGTTGCCATGGCAACCGCTTTATGACACACCATGCTGTTGCCACTTGAACAAAGATTTTATCTGTTTACGACACGTTTTTCGTAGAATTTTCTTTTTCACCGCTTCTTCTGTTTTCAATTCTTAAATTTCCCTTCACCACTTCTCATCTCAGTTCTTGGATTTGAGAGTTAGAAGAAAAGTAACCAAAAACTTTATGTAAATGATAACAATGCTGCGCGTAGCACTTTAACTCTTGATATTTCTTCAATCGAGACTTACCCAAAGAGTTTGACTCGTTCACCAACTGAATGTTTATATCTTTGGTTACCATGCCAACGGACACGTCATTTGTGGAGGCTACGTCAAACAAGCACTCGTAATCATCTCCACACTGGTCCTCAGCCTTTTGCCTTACACTGTCGTTGTACCACGTGATGTTGTCGGCGAACATTGGCACGAAGTCAGGGTTAGCAAAGGTATCCACGCTTTCATTTTGGGCGTATGTGAACAAAGACTGCGACTGATTAATTTGCCCTGAAAATAAATGACAAGCAGAATAGAGAAAAGGACTATAAAGCTAGATACTTAAAGGGAGACCGTACGTAAGAGACTTATATGCGTCATTTTCATAAACCATCAAGAATTTCATACTCGTTGCCTTGTAATAATCAAATCATTACTATCACTGAAGTCAGAAAGAAAACTAATGTTATTCAAGTTGGTGTGGAAAGGTTTACAAGTGCCTATTTCACAGTCATCTTTACAGATAGGAAACTCTCATTTTATACTCTTCCTTGTTTGAATTGAAGAAGAGGACACAAAGAAGAAGACACTTAAAGAACCGCTCCGTTAATACTCACATTTAACACCAAATTGGTAGTGAATTTCCCTTGATGTTAAAGGTGGTGGCAGAACCGTCCCATCAGGCAATGTGAAATCATCATCCGGATTATCGTTCCAAGTTCCTAGCAGCCCTTTGGTTTTATTTTTGTAATCGTCACCTGGAGTTACCACAAAAGAAAGCATTTCTTTTTTCTCGCAGAATTGTACGGATGTTGTTGAGGGAAAAGAGACCTCCAGACAGTTTTCTTTGGGTTTAGAGACAGAAATTTTTCCGTCAATTTCTACACTTCGATTCGTCATATTATTGTACCCATTGTAGTCTTTCTGGTCAATAAGAATCGCAATTCCACCTACGGACAAAAGGAAGAAGTTTCAGTTAGTCACAAGAGCAAATCCTTCGTTGCTGTTATCGAATTGTTTGAGGGTTGTGCCTGTATTATCGGCAAAAGAATGTTAAAGCCAACTTAACAATGATCTATAAGAGAAAAATAATTTTCTTTTTTGTCTTTGGCATTTTATATTGAGTTGTGTGTCAGTCTATTTGAACATAGACTGCGTAGCTGGCGGTATTGTCTGCGAAGGTAAAATCGATTCTCTCCATTCCCTTCGCGGTTTCGTCGTTCTTGTCTAGGCTCCGCCGCTCAAACTTCGCGCAAACAATCCCGCCAGCTACGCAGGCTAATTTGAACATGTAGAAACATACATGATTTCTGAGAAATTATCGCGTCATCTTTGAGGGCAGTCCGGAACATGTAGTTGAATTTCCTCAACAGATCTAACAAGAGTGAGCTGACATTCAACTATTCGACAATTTCTGTAAGGTCGTCAAAATTGCAAAACAGGGGACAAAATATGCAAACAAAAATTTCAGACAATTTTTCCTTTCAAATATGTGGTCTTTCTTCATATCTTTACCAAAGATAATCTTAAGACACAATCTTAAGACACAAAACGCATTTTACTTACATACCGGACAGGCCATAATTGTTTCTAGTTTCAAAGAACGATGAAATTGAGAGACAGTTAAATTCATTATTACAGTGGGTAACCACTCACCTCCTGTCTTAACTCTGACTTCTACAGTGCTTGTATTTTCTTCTTTAGCAACTCCAGCAGTAAAAATTGTAGCAGTCTGTGAATTTCCCTGGGCAGGGCTTGTCCTGGCCTGCAGTTGAAAGGTTCCGTTTTTTGCATCGATCATCATATACTCGCCAAGGCCGTTGAACGTGTAATTCTTGCCATCCAGTGTCTTGAAATGAGGATCACAACAGAACCAGCCTGAATGAACGAAAGAAATGTAATGTATTGAAATAGTTGATTAGAGAACACAAATGCAATGCTATTAAAATATTATTTGCCATCGAAAAAGGAACACTTAACCATCTTAGGTTAGAAATTTTTTACTCAAAAACAAATAACTTAGATAAAGTAAGATAAGTACATTGAACTCAGTTTTTTTATTAGTCTTATCGATCGATCCCCTCTAGTGTTTTCCTTACCCTTTTAAGAAAAGGAAAACGGATACATAAACATAATTTTAAAAAAGGCATTAAAACTTACGGATTATTGGCCGTTCGTAGCGGCGGCAATCATCAGAAGGGCGATACTGGTAAAACAGTCTGCACAAAGTGGTATCAACACAACAATACTTGTAGGCTTCCAGGTCAGTGAAAAGCCCTTCCACGTCATTTGGCAGGTTATGAAAAGACTCAACTTTAACACGACTTCCATCAGGTGGTCCAGTCTTCAGTGCGCCCCAGTCTCCCGGCCACTGAGTGGAGTAACAGCATAGTTGTGTGGTCTTAAAGTTTACGAGTCTTTTTTCAGGAATGTCATATTTTAAGGGCTTGGATCGTCTGGATCGAAAACACAATTTGGGCCAAGAGGACCTCCAGTCCCAAACGAATCTTCTGTCAAACCATGCCTGCCATAGAGAACAAGGACACGCCATGCGCACATCCTCTCGAACTTCCACACTGTGCCAGTAAAGAAAGTCCATCTCTTCTTGCAATGAAGCCCACGATAAGCACTTTCCCCTGGCATCTTTTGCATCGCTATTCTCGATCCTCCAAAAATGTCTTCCCAGTTCACCTGTATTTCCTAGCTTATCGTCGAGACGATACATTCCAAGAACAGTACGCGAGCTGAAATAAACAAGACATCAATTTGAAACTTCAGTTCGGGTTCTTTAACATTCTAAAACCATTTTATCGATATCCTGAATATATACACCTGATTAAAAACAGTTGTCGGTGAAAAGTATAAACCACGAACGATGCGACATAATGGCATTCTGGGAAGACGGAAATGGCAAGTTTGTTACTCAGTTCCGTTTATTGATAATCAAGATATTGTTATTCTTAGAAAGATTTTGGAGTATATGTGGGCATCCTTTGTTGTTATAATGTGCACAGTGCCTAAGAATGAAAGCAGTTTTCTCGCTTTTCAGAAAGCCATTCGGTCATATCGTTCACTGTTTATGCTGTTTACCTGACAAAATACTTTTTTTCAATCAGGTATATTTTTATAACATTATTGATTCAGGAGTTGTGACATATGTGTCCGTGTCGGTTTTTTTATTAGTATTATTACTTTTTTATTAAGGGGTAATTGAATGATAAGTGTTTTCATAATCTTTTCTAGTCTTGGTTTTTCTTTTCTTTAATATGCCTTCGAGGTTTTAAACATTTCAAGAACAACTTAATGACACCATTGCTGCGATGGCGTCATTTGGAATCATTTCGTCGTTTTTTCTTTCTTTTTGTATTTTATTCATTTCATTTGGCTGTAAATAAAAAAGCTCTCATTAGAAGGAGAGAAGAAAAAACTGAAGGATTGCGTTAATTGTAGTAAAACAGCTCCATCGTGAATTTCTAGGACAGGTCTTTGATATAAAGAAGGCTGCATTTACACACAAATTTCTGCAGATTAAAGCTAAGAAGATTAACTTCATTCTTTCTTCTCACCCTTTCATGTTTAAGTACTTTCTACCACTATCTCCTGCGTTCCAACCAGCGACAGGAAGACCATATACACTAGTCCAGTAACGATAGTAAGATCTAAAAAAAAACGAAGAACAGCGATATTGGAATCTCTTGTATGGTTAGTAAGAACAACTGACGTAAGTGCAAATACAATACGTTCTCTCAATGAAACATATTTTGAAATTTGAGGTGCTTTCTGACGTTTTGACTTGTGCTAACTCAAAGGGACTGCGTCCCGCTAAAATACTGAAAGTTAGCTTCCCTTATGCTCTTGTTTTGTTACCAAAGCCACTAAATTTATAACACAGTTGTATATATAAGAGGATTCTAAAGAACAGAAAAGAACGAGTAATATGAATATAATGTGCAGTATGCAGGATTACAAGAAAGGAAGTGGGTTGCAGTTTGTTAAGTTTGTCTTCGTGATAGGATGTCCAGAAATAGAAATTGCCATTCTGATGAACCTTTAAGTTTTTAGCCGCTATTTGGTCTTTCTAGTTGATAATTCCTCCCTTTCATTACTTTTGGGGGTTTTTCTTCATATTTTAAGGCGACAAGGCAAACGAACATGAAATTCCTGACTGTACTTGTATCAGCCAGGACACTGCCCCTTTAAAACTGAACGAGATTTTTCCCAATACTACTCGTTATCTAGTCGAAGTTAGTTACCCTTGTGGCCGGAATTTCCACCGAAAGTCACTATTTAACGCCATCAATTGCATTGTCTCGCGTAATCTAAGTCAACCCAGCTAAAAAATTGTTGGTAACCTCAATACCAAATTGCTTCTCAAATTCGAGTCAAGCATTTGAGCACGCGCAAGGCACACAATTTCGACTTCTTTCCTCTCCCTTTATTTTGAAAAGAATGATTGCGGGCTTAATAATGAAAGTGTAGATTTATTAGCAAACTTACGGAAGTACTGGAACGACCCACTGAATCCCTCCTTTAGGATAATTGTACATCAAAAATGAGTTAGACCCATCTGTTATAATGACAGCTTGAAACGTGTTACTCTGCAAGGAGATGTTCTAGTTGTTAACTTTCTATAGTTCTAAATATGAGCATAGAGTACTAAAACAAGACTCAACTATATCGTTACACGTATTATACAAATGACACTGTGAATTTTTGTTACGTCTTAGATCAGAATTGCCAAATTCATTACGCTTCTGAACAGCATACCCAACGAATCATTATCGTTTTTGTCATAACACCAAAGCCTGGTAAAATAACTTTTACCCCGAGCTTGGCTCAATTGTTTTTAAACAGGCTTAACGCGTACGGGCTCAAGCCAGTTTTTTCAAAAAAAAAACTTTTTTATCCTTAGTATTTCTAGTACAGCGGGTGTCACTTGTCAAAAGTATAGAGCATAAATATAATCAACAACTTTATTCGATTTTAATACGGGAAGTTTAAAAATGCCATCAAGCATCACTTAAACCAAAAAGTCCAGGAAAGACCAAATCAAGCCGAAATGGGGGGACTTCGATGGGCTGGAATTATAGAAAATAAAGAGTGTGAGAACGTTTACGTCTATACCTACTTTTGTTATTGTTTGTTAGTCAAATTAAACTTGTTATAGACGTTGGCTTTTCCAAACTGTTCCAAACGCGAGCAAAATGCCCGTGACACTGCCCCTTTAAACCAGGGCTTCCAGGATTGAACCAAAGATGCAAAGACGTGATGTCTGGTACAGCCGGCTACAGGAAGACTTTTTCGTTAGCAGAGAAGCCTGAATAATACTTACCCATTTACGGTTAAGCTCAGAAATCTTCCCCTTGTTAAAATAGTACCATGGATTATACACGTATGGGCAAAGTTTCACCCACGTTACAACGAGAACCCAAGTAGCTTTAAAACTCTCGAATTTCTCACTTTTCGCGTACAGTCGAACATTCTCCGAGGCCATGGTCAGGATATCACTGGTTTTGTTGTTCTTCCGCTTGGTTTGTCTGTACACATGATAATACATCTTTGAGTGTCCCGCTTTAAAGGCCACATACTCATCCGTTGTTGCCCAGAAGGGCGCTATGATCGCCATATTTCTAAACCATCGATGGACACCAAATTTTCGTGGCCACCACCAGCTCCAACCATCATTCAGTTGTATTTTACCATTGCTGCATAGCTATAATTAAAGAAAACATGTGAGTGAAAATCTAACCCCAGCTGTGGATAGGGCTGATTTAGACGCTACAACATTATTGCAGGCGACATGCTTACGATAAGCTTTATGGCATGAATTGTTTCGTGTATATCAAAGAACAACTTGCTTGCATGTGTTGTTTACGACACGAAAAATGTCGAAGGTTTTTGAAACCTGTTTTAAAGCACGTACAAAAAAGTCGCACACAACAGTCGTAAGCAAAAGTTGTACTGTCTAAATCGGCCTCCGTTAGAGATAGAGGTCCATGACTCTAAATTCGATTCCCTCCGGCACCCGGGCATTTTTTAAGACAGATGTGATTGTTATAAGCTTTTGCATAAGTATTTGCAATTGGCTTACAACAACTGTCTAATAATGATTTTCCTGATAGAATACAATACAAAAATCAATTAAAATCATAGGCGTCTACTCTGACTATCATACTCCATCGAGGAAAAAAAGCAAACGTAACTATGATTCAATTTTAAGGTCCATCAAAAAATATTAAAAATGTGGAAGTGGAGAGCCTTACTTTTATGGTTGGCCATTTGTTTCAAAATGATGACACGATATACGTGGGTTCTTTGTCGCGTATACTTGTTAATATTCCTTATGTATGGGCTTTTTTCCCACGTATACGGCGTATATACGCGGTCTTCAAGGGCCCATATATACGAGGGCTAAAATGCGCGTATATGGGCTTACGTAATCGTATGCGCGAGGTTTAGAGAATTGCTCTGTATAGGCTGGCGTGAAAAGTGCCTTCCTTCGCAGAGGCCTCCATGTATGATGCCAGTGAGAAGTACCTTTTAAAAGAAATGTTAACATGGTGGTAATGATAACATTTCTGGTTGAATCGTGACCTGCCTTCTCTTGCAACCACTTTGCTGCAACACAACTGTTGGAGACTGTTACTCGTCTTTTAACTGACTGTTGAAGATTTTATCCTGACGTTTATCGCAACACGGCAGAGAACTTTATCGTCCGCTTTGAGGTTGCTGTATATTCAGCTCGTTTGATTCTCGTTTGGTTAATTGGTTTGACAGAGATGATCAAGTGGCCTACGTCTGGCCTAGGGAATTCATTACCTCAATTGGAGTTGCTAAGAAACCCGTTTTCACTGGACCCCGCTCCACCCTAGGGAGACATGGGCCATACTTGGGGATTTGTAACAAAATGTTGTAGGGGCTTTGACAACTCAACTGGCCCCAGGGGGTGAGGGCTAAGTTCACTTTCGAATGGCATTCTGCAGCTGCAGATGGGGGCCTGGACTCAAGTACAGAAGCACATGGTGTTTAAAAGTTAGATAGGCTTGAACGACTCTTACAGACATGTTCTAGCGTTTTTGCTGTTCACAGTTTTGCTCTCACGAGTTTCATTTTTTAAGGAACTCTCTTTTCTGCGATATTAGCGGCGGTTCCTTAAATATTTCCCTGAACAATGGTTGTTTTTCCATCATTTGTTCACAGGGATTTCTTTTAAGTTAGGGACTGATGGAAGATACTGTGGTACAAAAGGTTAGATCCATTTGTTTTCTTTGCGCTTTTGTTGGAGGGCTTGTACATGTACCCTGTCTTTAATAATAATAATAATAATAATAATAATAATCAACTTTATTTAAAGAGGGTAAGCACGTAACAGTAAAAAACTGAAAAACCAGTGGCCCTCTAATATATAATACAAGTAAGAACAAAAATAAAGGTAAAAATCTAAGAATCTAAAATAACAAAATTTAGTTAAAAATACGCTATAATATAAAAACTAGGTAGAAATTACTCTAAAAATGACGAAATTGATATAAAAAGAATTTAACTAAAAGGTAAAATGATCTAAATGTTTGTGGGTGTCCTTAAAATAATCAAACATGGCCTTCTTAAACTTACTAAAC
>Ga0126336_10000867_pt1 | contig 14186 bp, 10 predicted proteins | sample SidCmetagenome_FD_92530 | JGI IMG/M metagenome (GOLD analysis project Ga0126336, IMG submission 92530) | Coral microbial communities from El Islote,Puerto Morelos, Mexico - Siderastrea C C metagenome | ecosystem: Host-associated > Invertebrates > Cnidaria > Coral | place: El Islote,Puerto...
AAAAATATAATATGTTCACTTGAGCAACATTGAATCAAATAGCGGTACGGAGTTCCCCAGTAGAGTACGCTCAAACCCATTACTCCTAACTTTAAAATAACAAAAAAGAAACAATGAACAGCAAAAACAAGACATCTAACACTTTGCCGTATTCCTAAGACTCTTACGTGCAAAACGTGTCTGTTTTTCCTATTTTTTCTTGAACTGAACTTCAGCTTTTTCCGCCATTTTGTTTATCTTCACCTAAGAATCTCGTACCCAGTTCTTCTCACCCTTTTCGCCATAGCCGCCATTTTGAATACATCTCCATCCTCGTTGGAGACACGTGATCTGCTGTGTGCCAGGGGTTCTCCCGAGCCGCCGCCATTTTGAAAAGCGAGAAGGCCCTGGAGACGAGGTTGTGTCCCTCAAGAGTGGCATGCATTGTTACGTAGCCTGATTCAAACACGAGAGTGTTGGGAGAATTCAAAGGTTTATGCGAGCTTAATGGAACACAGACTCATAGACATTTGTCACTGAAGGGCATATCTCTTAACAACAAAAAGGCTAATACATGCGTAATGTGCACAGTGTACTGGGATGGTACTGTAATTTAAAGGGTTCATGAATCCAAGGGAGCTGCCTTAACCTCTCCCCATCCCCCCTTAAATAAAAATAACAAAAATAAGAATGAAAGTACACACACAAAGAGGGCAATTACTACTTGACATTTCTGCCATACTTCATGGAATCAGAATGGGTGTATGTTTCAATGAAAATGGCACTTCACAATGTACTTCTGGATAATTACATATGCATCTCAGTGTTGAGAGTGACCCAAGGAAGTTATTATCATATGAGACCAGTATGCAAAGGGAACTCAGACCAGTATAACTGGACAAGTGTGGTAAAGTTTACATGAGACCAGCATCATGAAGGTATAAGTGATCGCATAAATCCAGTAAGGGCTCAGCACACTTATTCACTAGCTCTCACCTGCCACAAGATGGTTCCAAAAATTGGTATGAACCAAAATCCTCGAGCAAATTGCTGAACAGAAGGACAAAAATCTCTGCTGGTCTAATATTGTGTAGGCAATTACTCAAACCAGTTCATGTAGTCAGTAGCAACGGATTATTACAAAGACAAAGCTGAAGTCACACTAGTCTGAGTTTGCACGCGTGTCATACAATGCCCACCTTTATTTATCACAAAAGATTACAAATGAGCACTATACTCAAGAATTCTTAAATAATTTGCTTTGAGACGCTCCTTCATAAATGGTTTGAAATTTACAACAACAGAACAAGTTGCACTTCCATTTGAAAATCATTTACAGCTGTTGATTATGATAAATAAACCACGCCCTTTAGAAATTACTATTGATGTCTCAGCCTCGTACATTAGGCATGTTGTAATATTTCATATTTCAAGCAAATTTTGGGTATGCTTATCTTCAACGTAGAAAGTACTTCCTGCTAACTAATAAGTTTATATCAGTGTTCTCTCTGCAGAAGTCCTCATTGGAAAGAGAAGAACAACTGAGTCTATCTTTCTCTTGGCGTGAAAACCTACGAAAAGACGAACAAATTAAGTTACAAACAAGTACACCGTCAACTTGAGCTTGTGTGGCATCGGTTTGAGTAAAATAATTGAAGTACATGCAAAGACGCTCTGAACAAAAGAAGTAAAGTCAAGGCTGCGTCAATCTCTCGTTAATAACACATATTAAAAAGTACTGACCATTCAATTCCGGGAGCTTTTCCTTTACGCCAGTCAAGCCAGTACAGCTGAAAGTTAGTCAATCCCAACAATTCAATTCGCTGCTTCGCGCAAGATTGTTGTTGTCGTTGATTAGGCTTTATCCACGGACGACAGACCCAAAAGCTGCACATCTTCGAAATCGCTTCGAGCTGAATCTTAGCATTTTCCTCAGTCGTCGGTAGTTTTCTTTGTATATCAATATTAGAGAGGAAAATCTAAGTTTCCTCGCTCAAACACTTGACAAAGACCAAAGAGACAAACATTCTGCGCGATTTGTGACATCATACGGCCAGCTACCTCGGCCAAACTCGTTCCCAGTCTCCGGAGACACGATTTTGGTCATTTTGGGTATTTTCAACGGCATCCAATTTCTCTTGCCATTTCGGAATTAACACAATGAAATACCAAAAAGTGGAAAAAATTTAGTTCATAGGCACTTTCAGCAAAAGGATTCTTAAAAAATACTGAAGTTTCAAACTTGAGAAAAAATATCTTATATCTATGAATGGAAAGAAACAGTCAGTTCAGTTGTCTTTTTGGTGGAAGGTGAAAAGATCACGTTCAGAAATTTGCCTTCGAAGACTTCGTCATTGTGCAGCTCACGGCTAAATGCTTATTCTTTTCTGAAACAACTGAGTAACTGAAGTTTTAAAAGGGTTTAAGGTACATGATATTGAGCAATGCGGTCAAAGAAATCACGTTTTGAAATGGGAATTTCATTTATTTCATTAGAAACGTGTCATTCCCTTTTTATTTTATGTTGACGTCGACTTTAAAAAATTACAGATTAGAAAACACGCTCAGATTTGAGACAGATGTAGTCTTGCACAGTCGTAAGACAACGGCATCTAAATTGCACATCTCTCGGTGAGATGTCGGCGAATAATTGTTTTCAATTTAGACTGTCGGGTCTATCTTTTTGGGCAATTGTCGATTTTCTTGTCCTAGAAGTTTTCAATAGTAATAATATTTTAAGCAAAGCAGCAGTGGGTTCAATTTAAAGGTATTTTATCCGAAAAGCTTCCAAAAACAGTTTGTGCGTTCCTCAAAGCGCCCAAATTTATAGTGGAGCTCCTTTGCGGTCGAAGGCCGCAGATTGGAGCATCGTGGGCACACAAATGCGGTAACCTATTGATGCAATAAATTTTGGTTGTGGCGTCAGTGTACGCCCGCCCGTCCATCTGTCCGTACAGACGGAGGAGGGAAAGGCAACCCGACGAGGGGTGGAGAATGCCATCTTACTTGGCGGGAAATCGCGCACTGCTTTTGTACAACCGGCGTTTTTCTTGGCGGGAAATGGCATGACCACCGTCGCTTTTGAATAAGAGGTTTCTTTAAAAGCTTAAGCTTATTTAACAAAACGATTTTTTGACAGTGTTGAAGTTTTAAACTTGAGAAAAATATCCTCTTTCTATAACTGGAAAGGAAAAGTTCAAACCAATATACTCAGTTGTCTTTTTGGTGAAAGGCAAAAAGTTCAAGTTACGAAATTTGCCTTCGAGAACTTCAGCTTTGTTGTGTTCTGCTGCGAACTCGGTCGGTACATTACTTGAGTTTGCAGCATTTGGCAGCAGTCCTGACGCCAAATATAGCAGAGCTAGTGCATTCTGTTTTATTTTTTCTGTCCACAACCATGGTTTTTTGGACGGTCCGAACACATTTTTCCAGTAAAAACACCAGCGTGTTTATCAATCGAGCTGCGATCGATAAACAGCTGATAAGTACTAAAATTAGCACTAGATTGGTTGACATAACGAGCGTGGCCGAGCGGACATCGCGCTTTTCTCTGGAGGTTTTCAGGTTGGCTAAATCTATATATTATACTTTGCAGCCGCAAAACATTTGTAATATTTTAAAGCTATTTGATGATTGATTTGTTTTCAATCTCGATGGTCTCTAGTTAGAAAACGAAATGTAAAAGTATTTTAAGAAATTATAAGCGAAGAAGTGGTCACTTTTAAGCTATTTGATCCGAAAAGCTTCCGAAACAGTTTCGGGTAGTTTTCTCTAGTAAAATGCCAGTGAAATGCCAGTAAAAATTTTTGACAATGCTTTTAGTGGCATTTCGTGTTATTTGTTAGCTTCCGAATACTATGAAAACCCCCAAAAATGACCCATTTATTTCAGAGTAAGTTGTATTTTGTTGTTGTAAATGGCCGACGTTTCAAGTTTATTCAAGCGAACAGCCAATAATCCTAAGACATTTGGCAAGCCTTACAGTGCAGCTACTCGAACCGGGCCACTTGGAAGAAAATTGACTAATCACAACGCTAATCAAGAACAAAAGGCAACATTTTTTTCATATCCTGACCAATACTGTTGAAGGATCTAGACAATACATCTCCAAATAAATTTGAAACTGTCTCATGCTGCGGACCTCTCGGGAAATAGTCGAATTTTTTCATTGGTTAGCTTCAATGATGGTGCGGTGTTGACTCGATGTGACTGAAATCTGGTGGATTTGTTTTACGCGTCACAAAAGCTATAAGCTTATTGTAAATGTAAATGTTTCCAAAATGGCTTTCACCCAGAAAAAACAAGTAAGACTGAATCGAGAGGGCGGCATATACGGCAACAGTCGCCGACATTCCCACCCCTGAATTCCCAGCTGTTACGAGATTACGTTTCAGACTTGCACCACGCTCACATAAGGGATTTGGATTTTCTTGCAGTATTAAGACCGCGGCTGCGAAAGGGCTGCAGAAGCCAGAATCAATACATCAACGATAAGCACCTGTTGATTCAAAAAGTACTTAGTCAATAAAGAGATTTGTGAGCCCCCGTTTCAGCTGCCGTTTTTAATTGAACGATCAAAGGGCGCAAATGTCCATATTTATCTTAAGATCTGTGTTTGTTCATAGTCGCTGCGCTGAGCAAACGCTTATCAGAATCAAGCAAGCTTGTTGCGTTACCGAATTTCATTCCGGAAATTTAAAGCTCTGTCCTACAAACAAACTCATGCATTAGCTGTACTGCTGAAGCGAAAGTATTGTTTAAGGTTTGTTTATAGGCGAAAATTTTATTATCAATTGCAAATTCGACATCTCGATGTTCTGCTCAAAATTTAGCACATTTAGGATCGAAAGCAACCAATCATAGACGTGACAGTTTCCCGAGCGGTCATGATCAGAGGTCACGGTGTCAAATGTTTTCGAACGTGCACTGTCTGCCTGCTTCAACGTTATTAGTTGTTTACAAAAAAACTTTGCTATCTTTTGTTTTCAATTAGCGTCGCGATTGGTCAGTTTTCTTCCAACTGGCCCGGTTGGAGTAGCCGCACTGTAACAGTTAAATGACAGGGTATTGAAACATTGCAAAAACTAAGCAAGACGGCTCGTGAGTAAAATATGTGTTTTGTTGATGCCCAAGAAAATAATAATAATAATATAAAGCTGTGTTCTATAATGTCACCTTTCGAGCTTGGATTCAGACAACAGATTCCCAAAATACTAGAGGACAATTTGAAATACTTTCAGGCTTTTTGAGAAACACTTAATTTTTGAAAGAGAACGAGCCGAAAAAATCCCGAAATATATATGGGACGGAAAAGTTTCAGGACTATTTTTGAGAAAGAAACACCAGCTTATTCTTTGGAGCTCCGCTTTTAGGCTTGGCTAAATCTATATATTAAGATTGTGGAAGTGTCAGTGAAAGCTTTAAGACGACTGGTGATTACCACCTACGTTTTTTATTTTATTGTGTATTTGCTGGGCCGTGTGTTACAAATTGGCGTAGGGAACCTTATTTTTCGGGCCAAACGTTCTTGCATTCAGCCGAGAGATAACTGAACATGTAAATTCCTTGTCAATCTGCCTCCCATGCAAAAATTTCATTTAAAGTAGAATCATCTTCAAAACGAAACAACGCTTAACCGTCTATACATGTGCTACACTGCTCTTCCCTGCAATGAGCCGTACGGTACTCACCGTTGGGCTTTTTAGTCCACGTTCTTTGGATAGTTTCAGTACTTCATGTAAGTACCCTTTCAAAGGTCTCTCCTTTTGGCCTCCTGAGGAGGCTAGGAAACCAATGGCAATATCCAGTGACGACAAAACATCGCAAACGTCAGACAAGGAGGAGCGGAATTCGGCGATAATCTGGCCTTCAATAACACGCGAAATTAGCTCCTAGAAAATCAATAAAGAAAACAGACTCATTGATTAACATATTAGTTGGTTGGTTATTGGTTGGTTGTTGATTGCTTACTTGAATGATTGACTGACCAACTGATTGATCGATCGGTCGATGGTTGGATTGATTGATTGATTAATCGATTGATTGATTAATTGATTGATTGATTGATTGATTGATTGACTGACTTGTTACCTTAACCTTAAATGATACATCTATAACTGACGTTGTGCGCACCTACGCCAGGGTTACCTTATGTTAAAGTCGTTTTTCTATCAACACTGTATAATAAGGGTAACCTGGAATTGTTTGCTTACCTGTGGAATTTTTTCCTTTAGAGACGCGAAAACGGTGTCATCACGAGTGTCTCCCCTGAAAGCAAATCGCTCCTCCTAAAATAGTAAAAGAAAAATAATTGAAAACGAGACCTATTACTTCATGACGTGTAAGCAATTTCCACTACGTATTGAAGAAGTTACCAAAGTGAAATTTTCAGATGCTTATAGTGCTGCACGCCGTATCTTCAATTCTTTATTGAACATTTAACATGGAACTTGACTACTCTGCATCCCACAGATCTATCTTTGATTTGCCAGTTTTAGTCATTGAGTGGTCACCTCAAAGATTGTCTCGTGGGAAAGTTGAGTATTGCAGCACTAAACACCTCCTCACCTCAGAGACGATGTATGGCGATCAAGCGCTTGTGGGAACGAAGGGAACGCAAAATCTACTGTAAGCACAAATCACCCGCGATTCAAAGGGCTTTATTTAGGTTCACTTTTGCATTACATGAGTACATGTCAACTCCTTTTTATGTGGATCTAGCCATCTACTTTTAACGTACTTCCACTTTATTGTTTATACATTTCAGTGCTCCGAAACAAAACCATGAATACTCACACCACCACTCTTCGGCCAAGGCTAAACAAAATATAACTCGACCGCAGGCGCAGTTTGAATTCCCATACATCACAATGACGTACTCGCGGAGCTATAGTGATTTAGTGATGTAAAGTCATCTTCTTCTTTGGTCATTGAGACAGCTCTGTTTCCGTGTTTCTGACAGCAGACTTCTTTGAGTTAGTTGATTGTCTCTTCGCACAGAGGATACATAAATACTCCAGTTCATGACTTTCGCCCAAACTGCAGGCGCCATGGCGTTAGAGTTCTATTTAATAACAACAAGTATTCTACTTGAAACATTCACTAAAATTCAGGCGCCTTAGCGCCACTGGCGACATACGTTTAAACCTCGCTAGCATGAGTAACCAAATGATCAAGATTCTGCCAACACCGTACCTTAAAATCAACAAAAAGTCTACCCCTCAGGAACCTGTCGATCAACTGTCTCTCCAGAGCAGCCCAGTCATACTGAACTAAAGTCTCTTGTCCCAACTCCAGAGAGTAGTTACAATGCGCCAAGATAAGTGGCAGCAGGTCCCTCTCGGGATCATAAGCTATCAAGTGTGACATGGTCACATCTGACACGGAAACACGCTCCAGGGGGCTGAAAAAAAAAGAAAGTTTCAACTCACAGACAATAGAGTTCGGTTACAACTGTTGTAACTTAAAATGTGGACTTGCTGTCCTCTCACTCAGGGATGAGGCTGCATATAATTTTCAACATTATTTTATTATTACAGAAGTATTTATTTTAGCAAGGACAAGGTTGTAGTATGTTTGTAATATTTACAAATTGGAGGAAAATCTCTAAGAAAGGTGAAAAAAACATTACGGCTGACATTGAAACAAAATAGAACAACGGAAATCCGGGTAGCAGTGAGCGTTAGTTATGGCCCTATATCATGATATTGATGATCATATTGCCAATTTGTTAGCTATAGGGAGAAGGAGAAATCATTTCAGCGCTATATTTTGGTTCCATCCTTCAACAGAGGCGTTGTTTTAATACAAGACTATTTGGGGAGGGAAGTGCGATTTTAATACAACAGTTTCATAACCGTGCTACCCAAAACTGTCGTCAGCTACCAGAACACAGCTCAGTTTCCTCTCATATTCTAATCCTTGTGACACCAATGAAGTATAAATCACAGCTTCACTTATTAGCAACAGGGAACAAGAAACTGAAGGATTTTGGTAGCAGCAAACGTACATTGAAATTACCAATCCGGCAAAATGGAAACTTCTTCTCATGTAACAGAATAAACAGAACAAAAATCATGACACCTTTCTTGATTAGTTGCACCACGATAGACTCCCAGAAACTCGTCGTGAGTGTTCACCAAGAAATAAGTGAGTGACGTAGAGCACACGCCCATTCCTGTGGTACTTGGAAGTATCATGGCGATTGGACAGTCGTTGTCCATGGTGATATTGCAAAGATCTTGCGGTACACGAAGGCGGCCTGCAGAAAAATGGTTTATTTATTACAATTTTCCATTGCGCAAAAACCTTCAGTGTGCTTCTGGGAGAAGGATACTTTGGCTTTCAGGTTGTGAAGAGGTATGATTTTGAGTTCTTTGAATCTGCGATTTGGAATGGTAAATCGTGAATAGTAATTGCATTTCCACAACTGCACACGCAGTGGCCATAGTTCATATTTAGATTTTCAAATAGATAGCTGCATTCAAACTTTTCATTATTTCTCTGAAAAAAAACACCAAGTCTTAGGACAGTAATTGTTAATTACTGAGGCTTTGTATACCGAATCACATTTCTACATCTACATCTACATCTACATTTTATTTCATTTTGACCGAGATATCCATTAATGAAGTGAAAGATGACAACCAGATTACCTTGATCACCAAGGAAAGAGCGGCAAGAATTCCATGCAAACTTAAAACTGTGTATCAGATTTTTGAACTCCTCCTTTATGGATCCTAGACGAAAAACGGGACAACAAAAACGGTAATTGTAAAATGGAGAGTCAAATACGAAAAGAGCAAAGCTGACAGATTTTGGTTTTAAGTTTGAATTAAAAAAAAAAACAGTGATAACTTCACAACTGAGAAACCGTCATAGAACAGCGTTTTAAAGAAACACAGCGTGATTACTCCCAACATTTTCCGTCAGAAATGCGTCGTAGGTATACGCCATGATGCTAAGCCACTTCCTTGCTGAAAACAGTGGAAAACTCTTGTTCCCCTTGGATGGGATGCCAGTCCATCGCAGGGTTACCCCCAGCAGTATGTCGCCGGTACCCATTTTATACACCTGGGTGGAGAGAGACAATGTGGGGTAAAGTTTCTTGTCCAAGGAAACAACACGATGGCAGGGACTGGGCGTTGAACCACCGACCTTCAGATCTGAAGTCCAACGCGCGAACCACTGCAGCACCGCGCCTCCACATGGATATCGAGGACTACATAGGTTTTTTTTTCATTTTCACTGTATAGCAGCCTTTGAGTTTACGAAAAGTTGAACAGTTTGTTTTCATACTTGTTTGGGAAAACAAAATAAACGCCCCCTGTCTCAGAAGCGCCCCTAGAAAATTCCGGAAATTTTATTAGATCATTTACGGTACATACTTATCGCGGGTAACATTGCATCAAAGTCTCTTTACCTCTGGGAAGGTTCCCGAGAAATTCCCGGATAGTAAACCTCTCAGCCTCTGTTCTGTCAATTTGTCTGTGAAATCTGTCCATCAACAAACGCTGCAAACGTACAACATCGGGGAGAAACTGAACTGAGCGCAACTTGTGTTCCTGAATGACAAAAGTAAATCACCTTCAACAACTGATAACATCATAATAATAATAAGATTTACACTTTTATAGGGTGCATTATCTCAAACCCAATGCACCTTACAACAATTTGATCACCTTCATTAAATTCTTATCATAAAAAGTCAGTCTGCCAGCCACGAGGTATTTGCTAATAAGCAATGCTTTCGACTGGCTCTTGTTTGATCCATATTAATTCTAAGCCTCCAAGCATTATACAAATCTGAGGGTAGCAATGTGTCGGTACTGCAATGTAGTTTCTCTCGGCAGGAAAGGGTACAAACTGTTGGGGCGCTGGGTTTGCTAAAAAAAAAAAGTTCAACACAGAGGTTGTTACCTGTTTCAGGAAATTGTCCAGCACTTTACACTGGTCGCCACCCGAAGAGAGATATTCCTGCTGGAAAGAGTTTCCAAGGTGTTCTACGGTAATCTGCCGTCGGTACTTCCAAAGCGATCTTGTCATCGGCCTCACTCCGCGGCTAAGGTCTTCTATCTGCTCGTCAAACTCGTAAAGTAGTCGCACTAATGGATCACTTCCTGATATATTAATGATACAAGTGAACAATATATACTTCTCTTTAAACAATCTGCAACAAATTTTATCGATCAGTTGATCAATGGACCAGGGAAGCAGGCAGATAGAACTATTTTTTGCTTTAAAACATGTCTACCTAGAATACAACATGGCACCAGCTATCTGTAATTCCTTTCAATAGTCCCATGAAGGACACTCCAGGAACTGAGGTGCCCTCTTAATTAACGAATGATACAGATGTGATGTCACAAAGTCACAAAGTAGTGGTTCCACAGAAAAAATCTTAAATGGCCAAGATGTTAAAACTATGCTCTTCGACTGGCTAGTTGATTGTAGTGACAATTTCTGTCTTGTCTTAAGAACGTAGATAGTACTGTATGTCACCACTGTTTCAAACAACCACAACAGTAGCAACAATTAGCAAAACAACAACATCCAAAATCTTTCCCTCATCAAGGCAAGACAAAACACAGGTTCATGTTATTTTGGTGGACTTTACCGAGTAAGGTTAAAAAAGAATTGATTAAAGACGTCAATTAACAAATAACCAGGCGTTCATTACCGAGGTACTGCAGTATGAAAAGAGGAAATACCGTACCAAATCGCTCGTCTTTCATCAATAGCCTTGAAGCCTTCTGTAAATTCTGATCAAGTTTCTAAGAAGGATTTGAATAATACAAAACATTATAACACTCACACGGTACCGAGAAGTAGAATAATAAAGCAAGAGAAAATGATTTCACTGAAGGCATACCCTGATGACAGGAACAAGAAAAACAGAAGAGAAATCTGTCTCCCAGGCTCGTCGACTGTCTCGAGTTTGAAGACGCATGTCATGACTGTTTGCTAGTAATAAAACAAGGGCAATTGAGAATCAGAACTGTTACAATGAATCAAACCGAAGTGAGAAACGAGCTTGTTAACATTAACACTGAATCTTACGGAAAATAATCGATTTATTAAACTGTAGTTCAGTTTTACCAGTTTGCCCTCCGTTAAGTGAAATCGTTCGCTGAAGTACAAGATGCACTGTCAATGCTGCGTCGTCAACGCTACGTCCCAAGGCCCTTCCAAGAACATCTAGGTCTCGTTGCATGTGTTGCCACAGAAATTCTGCAACGTGTTCTGGTTCACATGGAGGCGTAATTAATTGCGCCGTGACCTGGAACGAAAGGCAGAAAAAATTGTTATGCAGTACTACTTGCGCCATTCTGGAATACTTCGGATGAAAATTCCTATGGTAAAAATTGGTTCACCTTGTTCAAACTAAAAACTAAGATTAAAATGTCTTTGGTAGGAAGTTAGTTCTTTGGGAATGCAATGAAAATTGCGCGAATTTTAGTTTTGCACGATTCACATAACTAGATGACCCAAAAATATTAACTCAACTATAGAAACTACCAAGCCACGGATACCACTTTTTAGTTACCAATTACTACCCCCTCAACCTCTTTGGGTGCCGCTAATCTGGACAAGTTTACCTCCCTCTTCACGGTTCGACCACTTCTAAGATGCACATCTGTGTTTATTATAAGGGAGTGAATCGAACTAGCAATTTCGCTGATTCTATCATTTTGACGCGAGACGCGAGAGCCTTGTTTTCAAGGCGAGGTGCTTAAAAAAACGCTTTAGTCCTGATAGGTCTCTTGCATTGACTCGAACAACACAACATTTTTGAAAAATAAAAAAAAAATAAAAAAAACACCCTCGTAGACGAAGAAAATCCCCCAGCGCTTGTCTGGGAAGTTTTGGTGCCGGGACCTACACGGGAGGACGTAAACGAAACCATATTCTTCGTTTTGTTTTTCCAATTTCCAATCGAAAGGAGCTGAAACCCAGATGGCAAGGGCTGGCGATATTCCGTCTGCGGATACCCACTACTTCCAAGGCGCTGGTCGGGACATGAATGTCTCATGAAGTGTCCCCATCTCTACCCTCCTTCACAGCTCAGTTATCGCCCCACCACCTCCTCAAAAGTGTGATGGCCATGCGAACAATCTAGAAGCTGAATAAACCAGCAAATGCAAAGCGTCTCTGTTATTTCTAGCCACACGATGTATATTATGCCTTTTATTCGAAAACTAGTAAAACCAGCCCAATTCAAAGGGCGAATACGTACCCTCACATTTTCGAGTTGGATGTGAGGAGCTTTGACGTGACTATGTTACTTTGCACGCAGGAGCTCCGTTATCAGATCAATTTTTAAGTACGTACATAGCTCTAGACACTGTTTTCAGCGCAATTACCTGAGCATTTATGCATGCTCCCATGACCATGGCTGAATGCAAAAGAATTCGCAGAAGGCCGCACAGAATTGGTGACAGGTTTCTCTGTGGTTCAGCAATGGTGGGTCTTGAACCTGGCTCACCGAGTGCGTGACCAGTCTTTGTTCGATCTTGCCTGAAAATTGGTAAGCATTTGAAAGTCACTTTAATGAGTTGAAAGTCCTTGGTAATTTATCCCCCTGAATACTCTACCTTTTGAACCCAAAGATTATGGACCTTCTTAACACCACCTTATGTTCGATATGCTAAAATTCCAGCATCCCTGCAGGACCGAGAAAAAGGCAGTGCATGTCATTTATACAGCACACTTTGTTAAGGAAACCTAGCCACATGTACATGTTTGCCCTGTTATCGTCAACATGACCTATTAAACTGAGTCTGCAGCAAATTAAGGAAACACATCGAAAGAAAAGAGTGCTGTTGGTGGGATTCACGTGGGGGGATCTAATATGATGGTCCTTTGACAGTAGCCTTTGCACGGAACTTCGTGCGTTAAATCTTGTTAGTATATACCAAACCACGAACTCTGATTGGCTACTCAATCTCGGGATAGTATCTGCTTTTTACCTCCCGGCATTTTCCTGGATTTCGCGCGAGAGTTTTCGAACATTTGTCAGAAAAAGGAACTATTTGGAGCTGGCTATCCACCGGTTTAATTGTTAATTGGTATATACTAAAACGACTATTCACCTCAGTGTCGTTGCAGAGTGGTAGATATTTACATCGCCGCTTCGCAGCTAGGCAAATATCCACCACTATCCACCTCCACTTAGGTGATTATTATATAAATATTCAATTGACTCGAGTTGCCTGGTACTTTCCGGTCCTGAAAGGAAACGTTTTGGTTTCATGCTCCACTGAAGACTTTTTACCCAAACAAACAACATGTATTTCATTCCCTGCTACAGTTAAGACACCCTAAATAGCTCAGTTACCTATTGGAAATCTTGTATTCTCCTAGAAATTTGTGATCTTCTCCTCCCAGCACCTTACCACAGTCGGGGCACTGACTCTTCTCCATTGGCTGTGAGCACTTTTCAGTAAAAATAAAAGAAATTACGGAAATATCGATGTCAGGTACCTATAGAAAGCGCCCTTGATTATTCTAAACATCATAATGGCTTTTTGTTTAGTCTTCCTCTCAATGAGATTGATTTGATATTAATGCCATGCTACCTGCGCTACGTGCAGCGCGTTTTTGAAGTTTATAATTAAAAGCTTATCAGCTAAGTGTCGGTTACGTACTCTTACCGCTCGTTTTGGTGTGTGCCCATCAAATTAAAAATGCCTTGAAATAGGCTCTTCCAGCCCTCCCGGGCTTCCTTTACACCTAAAGTGTTGTCAATTTGAGGCATTCTTGTGCGACAAGAAAGAATAAGCTTCATCTTTAACACTTTTCTGGAGTCGACGTATCTCGGATTATAAAAATTTCATCGGGCATGGTGATGTATTTTCAAGGTACAATGTATAAGTCAGAGGGCTAAATATTTTCAGTCCGCTGCTTTGAGACTATAAGAAACATGGCCCCGCAATGCATGCAGAACCGACGAAGTGTTGGTTCGTCTCGAAGAGAAAGCAAGCGAGGCGTGCGTGACTGCAGGTTCAATAACATTCAAGCATCTGTAACAGCAAGTTGCAGTAAAAGTGTGTGACTGTTACTAACGCTGAAATTTGACCAACTGTAAAGGCGACCAATACCCTGGAAAGGAGGTCAACTGAATTATTCACCCTCTCCTCACCAAACATAGCCCCACAGACTACGCCCATGACCTCATGCATTCTTCACTCAAGATCATTTTTCGCTGT
>Ga0126336_10000868_pt1 | contig 14181 bp, 5 predicted proteins | sample SidCmetagenome_FD_92530 | JGI IMG/M metagenome (GOLD analysis project Ga0126336, IMG submission 92530) | Coral microbial communities from El Islote,Puerto Morelos, Mexico - Siderastrea C C metagenome | ecosystem: Host-associated > Invertebrates > Cnidaria > Coral | place: El Islote,Puerto...
GACTAACATCTTACGACAATAGAAACGTGCAGAGAAACGTTGAGAAGATGAGATTTATCTAACGAACTAAGAAACGTCGAGATGATGACTTTTTATAATTCAATCCAATAATAAATCTTTTCATAATCCAAAACTGATGGATGTTTCGAATCCATGCCTTTGTATGTGGTTCTAACCGGTAACAAGTGGTGTGACAAGCGGTAAATTTTACCGGTTACCGCCTGATAAGGAGAACACTGCCAATGTAAAACTGTCCAAAACTGATTTTCAAGAAAGCATGGTCTGGTTTGCTATAATAGCAAGTAACCGCAACGCATTTTCATCGACTCTCATCTCGCTGTTACGATAAACCTGTCAATATTCCAGGAACACAGTGCTGTGATTCCAGCAACCAGGGATAAAATGACTCATAGGCTGCACAAACATGAACATTCAGGTGCATTCAGGTCATTTATAGATTGGTAGGGCATTTGTTCTGTAGTTATTTGTAACGTATCCATCAATTCAGGCGTGACTGGGACAGCTTTCCATGTGTCTGTCCTGGAGTCAGGCATTAGTCTGCCTTGGTCAATTGATCAGATGTGTTTTCGACCTTAAAGAATTGTGGCCTCATTTTAGCAGAAAGATCATCAGTAAAGACAATAAAGTTGTAATTCACTCACCTCTAAGGAAGACATATTATATGGAACAGAAGATCCAGAGAATGAATGGTACTGGACAATACTAAAAATTAACCCTTTTCTGTGCCTTGGTTTCCCAGTGTGGCCTGAATTGACTTTTAGTAGTACGTAAAGAAGCCCAGAAAAGAAAAGAATGACTTCTTTTTGTAATACTTAACTTTATCCCTGTGCACAGAAACAAAATGATTTTTTTGTGGGGGTTTCTCTGCATTTTTGCACAGTACACAGAGCAATTGCAAAATGCTGCTGGGTTGAACAAAAGTGTACTATTGCATTCAAAAAATGCATGCTTTTTATGCTAGATTGCATGCAATCGTGTGGAGTAAATTTGTGTGATTTATATTTCTGAATTCTTAAGCAAGCTGTTAACACAGAAATGAAATGCTTTTAACATTCGACTTGAAAAAATTTGGCACAAATAGGAAGCAAGTTCGACAGACTTCGAGATTTCTAAACCGATGATCAATACGATTGATTTCGAAGTCACGATCTCTCCGGCCCAGATTGCTTATGAAGACGAGCAATTATTTTTATACTGTAATACTGTTTGAAAACTTTGCTCTTCTTCAGTTTACCAAACGCTTTAAAAAAAAGAGTGAGAGAGTCTTTTCTAAGAACAATACGCCACGTATTCAACCAAATCAATGACAATTACCATGCTAAGCTACGTAACTTAGCTTATGCTGATCTCATGTTCAATTAGCAAACAGACACAAGGAATGGGAAAGTTTCAGTCTAACTCAATACTTACCCCGCAGATCCACCCATAACAAACCGGATATAGTTTGGGATGTATCCTAGCTTCTTTTCGCTCATGATAACACTTTAAGTATGAAAAGCTACGAAGGTAAAACAGAATACGGTAAATGAATATTATTTTGGTCGCTTCACGACTTCTCCACTTTTGCCGGGCTTCAATGTGGTTTGTAACCGCTGACCGAAAGTTTCAATCTTTCTGCTTTCAAATTATTTTTGTTCACTTCCGTTTTTTTTTCACTTTCTGAAAATTTTTTAAACTTGGTCTATTTGGTAATTATGTTTTGAACATTTTTAAAATGCAATGAAAAAATGGGTTCACCGTGCTCTTTTTTGCACATCATGGTTTCCTATTAAAAGAAACTCAAGTAATCAGAAATGAGAACTACAATTAAAACGTCGTTGCTTGCATTGTTGGAGCAGATCAACAACTAAAGACGTGTTCTTTTCGGCCTTCAAATAAAAATATCTCAAGGCAGAACTTTTAACTTTTCTTAAAATGGCGATATATTGCACACGATCGTATGCCATTTAAATTTATTATTAAAAAATGGGTGTCACCGTGCTCGTTTAGGAGAAAATGGCTATTTATTTCTCTGAACAGCCCAGTTTTCATAGATATCTTCTGATTTTCTAGCTTCCCAGCAAAAATTACGTCATTTACGCATGAATACATAACCAAATCGTAGAACTTTGCTGTCCGCATATGCATTGCAAATTGCATCCTCTTCTTCACTTAATCAATCAGACGTTTCAGTGCTGAATGATTCTACCACTGTAAGAAACTTCAACGGACAAATGAAACGAAGCTTCGTCCTCTTGAACAGAAATCCATCACGGGATAAAAACTCCCGAGCACCAGAAAAATTGCTGACGTAGTTGCATGGAAACGTCTCACAAATTTTGATTTTAGTTTTTACAGATAATTTGGCAATTTTGGTCTGGAATAGGGAATGTATTGCTTAATCCATCAGAAACAGGATATAAGATTTTGAAAAGTTGTCCACAGAAGGGATTTCGCTTGATAAATCATTTCCGCGGGATTTCCACTGGTTCCACCTGTTTCCATTTGTTGCTTTGTTACTATGTGAGGTCATCGTTTTCGAAACCCGATCAGGTTTTGATCGATTACGTGGACAGGAACCCATACGGTAAACCACGAAAAAATATTCGTTGTGTTTGTTTTTGCCGTCCGCGGGTAAACGAGGATCTCTGTTTTCGAAATCTCCAATTTGGGAACGTTTTTGAAAATCTCCGTCTTCGGTATGTTTCACCGTTTACGATGTGGACTGCTAAAGACCGTATCTCTTGTTAAATCCCTTCCCCAGGGGTTCCAGGGCTTCCTCCGGCCGGGGTACTCGAGGGGAGAAAGTTAAGAAATTAAAAGTATGAAATGAAAGAGGGTGTAAAATATCAAATAATTATGTCGAGTATAGCACTATCCTGTCAGCAAGCGTTTTTGTAGGCTTTCGTCGCACGTTGGAAGACCTTTTTTTTTGCCCTCACCCCCATTTTCCCGTGGATGCTTGCGCTTCGATCAAACGAGACGAAAACCCTCCGAAAACGCTTGCTATGCAGGCTGGTATAGCACTGGACCGCACAACCCTTAGCATCAATACGCATGTTCTCCACAGTTTTCTCGTATAATTCTTATGATACTAGTTGGGAGAATTTGACCAAACATCATCATCTGGTGATCACTTTCTTTATTCTCATGACCTGCATGTTTGACCGGGTTGTGACATTTAAAGGAGAAATTACATGCTTGTTACTATTGGGGCTGAAAGAGTTGACATTGTAATTATCTTTTTTTTTTCTATGCATAGGGCGAGTTAGCATTTCGATGCATTATGAAGGCCCGTTTACACATGCGATTTTGTGTGCAATTTTATGTCGCACTTTTCAGTGAATATTTTGTCTCGCTCGAGCTCGCGATTAAAATTGCAAGTGTAAACTAGGAGCGATTTCTGTGCGATTTGTCGCCGCGCTGGCGGCGATTTGGGGGAAATTGCAGAAAATATCGCACTGGAATTGCAGGGAAATCGCTGCTAGCTTGTGACAAAAGTTGCATTGGAGAGCGCGACAAAAATTGCACCAAAAATCGCATGTGTAAACGGGCCTTGACAGCGGCATTTGTCAAACTCACGTTCTAGTCACGGGCCGCTTTTATTTGCATGGAGTTATCACTTAATGAATGTTTATTAAATTTGTGGCAAGTCCAGTGACCGGTCGGCTGACCGTCACATGCAAGGTTTAATGTGTGCCAAAACGTCGAAGTTCGCGACCAAGAAAACGAACTTCTGATTTTCCAGACAATTCACACCACTCCCAATCCCAAAATAGCGATTTATAGTATTTTACAGGTATTTGCATGGTCAACTGCAGAAAAGAAAAAATAATCGCGGTATACAAAAGATAATTCATATGTTTTTTCTAAAAATATCTGCTATCAAAAGACACCTATAAACTGAAGAGATATCATAATGTCCATTCGTCCGGTCATTTCATGTTAAAATAATCAGCAGTTATCTTTGTAACAGCAGCTTAACTTCATTTTATTGTTTATGTCGGTCGAGAATTTCACGCCAACACGCGAAATTCATGTTTGCCAAACCGCTGTCTTTTATTAACAGAACTGGAAAATTCCACAAATATTAATTTTATGTTTTTGCTAAGCCTCAACAATTAAACTCGTGTTTAAAAACTTTGCTTTACATGCACAAGAGTGCTTTTCGTGCTGGGCCTATGTTCCATGACCCGAGTTTCCTTTAGGAGTGACAACACGCAACTGAAGTCGACAGAGTAAAAAGTCACGAGTTACAATCTTTACGTGCTGGAAAGTCACCGTGCAATTGCAACGTTGTAAATATGTTAAGTTCCGTAATATTATTGACGGAGTTCCTTATCACCGACCCTTGGCTGCGAGTTTTACGTACGACGTACTAGTAATTTCTTGAATGTCATGGAAACCGTGGAAAACCGTGACCTCAGTTCGCCTTGAGTAAACATGACGACGCTCACGAAAATGTCACGTCTCACTGACTCCTCATGTAATCCTCATCGAAAACTCTTATTTTGCCTCATGCAATATGTTCAGCTCTCGCTTTTATTAAGGATTGTAGTTTCACTCGATTATATTATATCAAAGTAATATAATTTCGTAATAACAAACGCTGTCAAGTGTGTTCGAGGGTCAATGTTTATACGATGTCTGAACGGGAATTTCATCACGTCACCCGCTAACGCCCGAATGACGTCAGTGCATACGTGAAGCCCACGCAAAGCGCGCGCGGAGAACACTCGCGATCGAAACGCCGGCGGTCATGAAATGCGTCGTGGATTTACGGATACCGGGTGTAGTAAACCCGACGGCAGTCCTGCTAGGAAGCGAGGAGCTCGTTTGCACGGAATCCCATTTGTTATTTGAATAAGATTTATAAATCCAAACTTGATAATTCCACTTGATACTGGATCGAGTCAGGATTTTTGTGAAACTACGGATGAAGTAAAGTTTTTAATGAGTGAAAGCTGAGGTAACTGCGAAGAGGTTTTCTGCTTATTAGCTATAGCGTGTAGTTCATTCATGCGTTCACGGTAAAATTGACTGTTTTTAAGCCTTGCTCATTCCTTAACAAAACCCCGGATTATCAATTCTACGAAACGAAAAACTTCTTCACGAAAACAATCTTAGGTTACGAGGAGGTCGATGAAAATTGCACTATTTTTGAGCTATGAAATTAGTCTCTTGTGACATTTAGATTATAATTGAATCCACTGTTGTTTAAATGAGCGATTTTGGTTGTGAAGTTCCGCACCAAGAACACATGTTGTTCTTATGCTCCAGTGAACTCGTGTTAAAATCACCTGTTTCGCTTAGATTCAATGCCCTCCCCGCTATTGAGCTATTAAATATTGATTGCCATACCAACTTCACTGCTGATAACACATGAAAAGAATTCGCATCAGTTTCGGTTGAAAAGGAAACTTTTTAAAGTCACGTTGAATCTAATTTTCGAATCATCCTCTGAGGGGCTAAACACTTTCGCTTTCTTATGTCAAAAATTGAAATATTTTTGTCCGCAAACAAAGCCCCGGAGAAGTGAAATCCCATGACAATTGATGTTTCCGGTTCACGCAACCGGAAGTGAGATGGAAGGCGCGTGTGACTAACGTGTAAGGCTTTCACGCTTGAACGGCTACGACGCATGCGTAAACCCGTTCATTGACATCTTCGAGGATATAAATAACATATTGAAAAGAAAATTTTCAGAACATAACAAAGGGCATTCATCGCGCGCTTGAAAAGGACTCGCGAAGATCAAACTCATTCACTTAGGGAAGAAAGTTGGTAAGTTGAAACCGCCAACTCGAAGAGTTCAACCGCTGTTTTATTCCTGTTTTGGTAAAGGCGAACCGCACTTTACCCTGAGAAATTAACCAGTACGTGAGCGTTTGGGCAAGCGCGCACGTATAATTCACGCGTGTTTTGATTCGTTCAATCGATCGTCCTTTTGAAACAAGTCGCATCGTGAGAAGAACTTCTGTCGGACGAAGAGAGGAAGAAAAACTTGTCTCGCACGAAGTTTGAATGAGAAGAAGGATTCGAAACCAGTAATCGTTTCGAGGGAAGAAATTGGACTACTTAGAAGGGTGAAGCAAGCGTCCACGTTGGATTCTTTACCTCACAATTATTCGTCTCTCCTCTACTATCCCTTTCTCGACATGGGATCAAGAATTTCGGCCGTGAAAAGAAACGACCATAATGACAATAGACAAGGAGTTTATAAATCACTCAATGTCTCACAAGAAGTGGATCGGGCTAGAGATTTAGCAAGACCAGAGAAATTAGACATTTTGCTCGATCGGCCTCCTCTACCGGAAGAGGCTTTGTTAGAACATGCTTGGAACCCGAACGACAGATCGGTGAACATTTTTGTAAAAGACGACGACCCGCTTACATTTCATAGGCATCCCGTGGCACAAAGCACGGACTGTATACGAGGAAAGAAAGCTTATAGCCGCGGATTTCACGTCTGGGAGATACAATGGTCAACCCGACAGCGCGGGACACACGCAGTTGTAGGGGTAGCGACATCGAAAGCGGTTCTTCATTGTACGGGCTATCATTCGCTCGTAGGAAACAACGAAGAAAGCTGGGGTTGGGACATTGTTAGAAACAAGCTCTACCACAACGAAAAGAACGTTTCTTCTGTCAAGTATCCAGTTTTATCTGACAGCGATCACAGCTTTGCGGTACCTGACAAGTTTCGCGTTATATTGGACATGGACGAAGGTACCATGGCTTTTGAAACGAACGATGGACGTTATTTGGGGGTCGCTTTCCGCGGCATTAAAGGAAAAACTGTATATCCTATTGTATCAGCTGTTTGGGGCCACTGTGAGATCACTATGAAATACATTGGCGGACTGGATCGTAAGTACTGAGTTTTTTTGCCAACGTATTCTACTTTGTGTGACTCGTCTTTTGTTTCGTGCGTGAAGGCAGATCTTTTGTTTACACCATTTTCTGTTATATTGTCTTTTACTTGCGCTAAAGCTGTTGAAACAGAGCCCTTCGTTTCATCAACATTTTAGTTTCGTTTTTTATCATAAAAAGTTTTTTTACCACGTGTTAAGAACACTTTTGTTAAGTCTTAAAAATATTTTTCCATGTTTCACGAATTAAAATATTCATTCCCAGCGATTTCACTTCCTCTACGTCACACGCATGATCTCATCCCTCGCGGCACTCGTGAAACAACAACTTTTGTTTTCCTGTATTTCTCGTTTTCCTTTTCCGGAATCTAACCTTTAATTTCTCCATTTTCGTGTTGGAAAAAGTTAACTACCGAAAATGAGAATCTAAGATGCAAATTTTTAAAAAAAATGAAAAAAAAAACATGGCACTTCGATTTAGGCAACCGGGGAATAAATCGGTCTCCAACGCTTGGCTGATTTTGTATCTTTGTTTTTTGCGCCTTTCATCAAGAAATGTCTTTGCCAAGTTTTCGCCGCAGATTTTTTGTCGGACTTTCTTTTAAATTGCACCGCCATAAGATCCTTGGTTCCGACTTTCATTGATGTCATTGTTTCAAATTAGTGAATGAAGATTAATAATTCATCTCTTGTTAGAGACATCACCGTATTTCTCTTTTGGGATTCGTGATTTCCGCTAGCACAAACTTGTCAAATCGCCAGAATATTTCTTGTTTGCCTCCTGGGGAATACTGTAGTCAAGTTTTGTTTTCTATCGCAGGCTTTCAAAAGTTGTGTCTTTTAGAGGAACTGATCTGTCTAAAGCTGAATGCAAACAAAGAAACAATAAGGTCACAAAGGAGCTATTTCGATGTCTAGAGAGCGTGGCGCGTGCCAAACCACCTGTTGCATGTAGAGAACGCTGAAGACGCGTGCCACAAACCCATTCAAAAACCAGTGCAATCCATCAAACGTCACAAAAGATCGTAACGGCTTACTTTAGCGTTAGAAATTCACAAAGAATTAACTGTTTTCTTGTGGGCTTTAATAGCTGTTAAAGTTGTTCGTTTCATCGTGTTTAAAGATAGTATCAAGTTTCCAAACAGGCCTTGTCATAACGAAAAAATTTCGTTCGTTGAGAAAAGAATAATTTTGCATGGTTGAAGAAATAATGACACAGTACTAGAAAAATGAAAGTCCTTTGAATTGTATTTTTGAACAGTGGTACATATTTTCCATCTTAGTTTTTTTACCTATTTCATTTTTCTTTCCTGGTGTGTTTTTTTGGAAATGGGTGTTAAAAGGACAGAGATCTTTGCAGTATTTTTCTGCCACAACCAAGTTTCTTTCAATTTTATAAATCTTTTGTTGTGTTGGATGAATAGTTTGAGTTGCAATATACATACATCCTTTCATTCTTTCATAGTTTGGACAAGAAATTTTGCTTTTATTTCATCACAAAGGCAACAGCATATTTGAATGGGGTTGGGTAGTAACTAGGAAATTAGTTCATTTTTTGAAGGCAAGACACCGGTTGCTATGTGTAGGAGACAGTTGTTTTCATGTCTTAAGGGTGCTTAATTTATATTAAGCAGTTAAATTAAATGTATTGAGTTCTATATCAGCAGCGGTTACAAAAAGTGCTCTTTCGTCGTTAGCTTAATTGAGATCTGTTTTAAGCTGAAAAAAATAATGTTTTACATGAGTGCTTTGTATTTAAGGATCCAAATCTACAAGTTGTGTTCACATTTTCTCTTTCATCATGCTCCTCTTTATTTGATGAGGCAATTAGTGGCTAAGCTAAGTGACAATATTTAACAGAGTCCTTCTTTTATGTCATTCAACAGCTGAGCCCCAACCACTGATGGATCTGTGCCGTCGCACCATTCGTAAATCTGTTGGCAAAGAGCACCTAACAAAGGGCAATGTTGACAAGCTACCAATTCCTGTTCCAATGAAGAAATATCTTTTGTATCAACAAGGATGGTGATAATAAGGTATCAAGGAGCAATCCTCTTTTAAGAGCTGATGTGAAACACTGACATCTGTTTTTACACCAGACGACTTAGTGTGCAGTATCGCTGAATAGTTTGCATTTCATTTTGGCCCATGTAAAAAGTAAATCTAAGTTAGGTATTTGAATGTCGATACACTAGGCTCTCGATAATTCTAACCATGGTTTGCTTGGACCAAAAACAGTTTCCCCAACGTCATTCTATGACAGCAGTTTATTCAATGATAATTCAAGCTTCTGGTACCTCAAACTTTTGCTAACTGAAACATCAATTCTGAAAGATCAGTTTTGCTGACTGATCGCATGAAAGAGTGCTTTAACTGAATTTTTTTGTCACCAACTGCAGCATATGGCGATATTGCTCACTTACTGTCTGGTGAAAGATATAATTATCCAACATTTTCCTCGCCCAGATGCAGGCTTTCGAGCATGTTTTGTGCAGTTTACTGCCATTATATTGACTGTGTGTGAAGTGGGATAAACATGGACAGTTGCTTATATGCCATATTGGCATTTTGTGGCTTCTGCCAGACATTCCTTTCAGAAAGGCCTACTGCCTTGCAATCTTGTGGTCAAACTAAACTATTTCTACTGAAAAGACCAAGAGAACTATGCAATAATTAAGAAGATACCTAGAAGCAGAAGAACACTCCAACATTTTTATTACGGTAGTAATTTATTTAGGTTTCTTTTTAAAGTGTAGATCATTTTATAGCCAACTCAACTAAATTATGCAGTTCATGAAATTGTTTGGTGTTATTATGAGGTTATGGTTAATATTAAGAAGTGATTATTGTTGCATTAAGGGTGTGGGGGGGAGGGGGGTATGTTGATATTGTAACCTATAGATAACCATTTGTACAAGATATTTAATATTATTCTTGGGAAATCTTACACATACACTCATAGTATATATAAAGAAAGAACATTTAGACGTTGTTTTGTGAGACTTCGTTTTTAAGAATGAAGGATTTCAGTAGTGTTCAACAATTTTTCATCAAGTTTTTTTAATGCCCAAAGCAATTTCTTTGCATTGGTTATCTGTGAGTTAAAATAATCAACTTAAAGTGCACCTAACCCCAAAATATTTTTTCGCTAAAACAACTCTTTGCACCTGTTCAAAAATAATTGCGCCTTTTTTTTATGAAATCCCCCTCAGTCTTGACTTTTTATGGGCTGTAAAAGTTACGAAATCTAGCCATCATCTGTTACACGATCGAGCTAGTGAGGGGCATGGGTCTATTCCTGATTTGACATCACAAACCGATTTGCATCTCCTGAAGTCTTTGTAAACATGCATGCAAAGCAGTTCGTGACGTCAAATCAGGAATAGACCCATGCCCTTTCTAACTCGGTCGTGCAACAAATGATGCTAGATTTTCATAAGTTTTGAAGCCCGTAAAAAAGTCAAAAACTGCAAATAATGATGAAATATTTTTAAATTAGGTGCAAAGTTTTATATTAGCGTAAAAAGCATTTTGGGGTTGGGTGCACTTTAAATGCCTTGTTAACTTTGGTTTTACAGAAACATTCTAATGAAAGGTTCAGAACAGTTATGGTACATGTAAATAGCAGCTTAGAAGCTTTTCTTTGAATATTAAGATAATATTAAGTTATTTATTATGGTTGAGGCACTGCCTCATGATTTTACAGTTAAATTACAATATTTTAAATAAATATAATTTTTAACACCAAGAATGACATCTAAAGAGTCAAGTTTAGAAGAGAAACCTTCATTTTTATTTATGAAAAATGATTCTCATTTACACAGTGACTCAAATTCACAGGAACTGGGCTCGCCCTAGGTGAACTGGTTAAAATACAAGACCCTTTAAGGCCTTAATATTTATTTCATTTAATTTTGGCTGGGGTTTAACAAATTAATGTTACATATTGAATTTTAGAAGTTTTTGTTGCAACAATTATTAAAAAAGGAAATTTGACTCTTTAGGTCATCTCTCTGAAGGTTGTTTTAGTTATTAATGCTGCAATTAATTCTCAGGTTTTACTTTTTTAATTTACTAATTTTAATAAACTAAGAACTACTGGACTTTTACACAATTTGTAAATGTACTTTTTAGCCCACTTATTTCACAGTGTGGTGTTCATTTCAGTGCGGAGTGTGCACTTCTATTCAAACTGCTATGGCGTGGCACTTATGCAGCAAATTTTACTCTCTGCAAGATAAAGATGAATTAAAGAATTTAAGGGTGATCGGCACTTTTACGTATGCATTTTAACGTGATTTATTTATTCAGTTCAATAGGATAGTTGATTATGTCAGGGTATTTATAAGAGATATTCTATTAGAATGTGTCTCATTTATACTTCAAAAAGTTATGTTATCAAAAATAAATAATCTTCAAACAAATTGACACAAGTTTCAGTGTGGACTTCTTTGTTAATGGGGCAAAGAGAGAAATAGAAGAGGGTTGGGTTGGGGGAGGGGCCGGGGGCAGTGATGTGCATGCACACATAGCTCTAATCCAAAGGCAGTGCTTTGTCACAGGGTGCTCAAAGCAGATGCTCTTGTTAAGTGAGTGTCAATAAATGCCTTCATGTTACTAATTTTAGAAGCAACTTAGTTTAAAGAATTATTTTCTTCTGGAGTTTTAGCAACTGCTTATTTTAGTGATTTTGCCCAAGTAATGCAATTGAGTAACTACCAGTTCTAAAATTTAATCACAAAATTGCTAAATTAAGTTGTAACTGAAAACAGTAGTGTTAACGAAAGTTGTTATTGAACGGTAATGCGCATGTTCGGTCTGGAAATTTTGTTTGTTCAAAATACCGTGACAAGCAGCACCAGCTTGGTAAACAACATTCAGTGCACTGGGAAATACCGGATGTTGAGGCAATCGTGCGGAGAATCAGAGTATCTTGAAGATCAATGATCCGAAACATTGCGTATGTCATGTTTGCTAAGAGCACCTGAAACAGTTTCCGATTACGTTGAAGCTTGCATTTCATATTATCCTTGACCTCAACTTTTATTTTAGGAAAGCACTTCCTGTGAATCCATTTCCTTTTAACTTCTTTTCAGATTAACAGATTTTTACTACTGTGTTTTCGCTTTCTAACGCACTGCCCTATTTCTATGGCTCTTCTGAGCACGTGCGAGTCGTATTTGTTTACGAAAAGAAAAAGGAAGAACACAATCTGATCGAAAGTTATCTTTTTCCGGCTTCAGGCTTTTTATAAGTTGAATATCGACTGTCACTACGTCAATCAAAGAAAATTAATGAGGGTTTTCTAAGGTTGTATAAGTTTTCCTGCCCCTGCACTTTTTCTAAGGGTGCCCTCTTGCAATCTTGGGAAATAACTAATGTTTAAATTGTCGCTAATTCACTTCAAACAAAAATAGCGAAATTAATAAATTTGTCTCAAAAATTGAGGCTCGAAATAGCACTCATCGTATTCTCTTAGGGCGGACTCCGTTTTCAGATTTTAAGCAGATTATTTTGTTACCTTAATTCTGCTCACGAATGCAGAATGAACAGAACTGAAATTGTGCTCGAAAAAGGTAGAAGTGCGTTTTTCTGGGGATTCTTTCTGCTAAACTCTGATCATCGCAAGAAAAAGCATGTGCTCAGCCAGTTTCGTGTATCAGACAATGGGAAGGTCGAGTTTCCCTAATCTCGTTTTATACAAACAAACTAGAAGGATTTTGCTATTTGGGGGTACAATTATTCTATTTTTAACTTTTTAAATTTAATTAGAAGGTAATTAGATAATAATTAGTAAAAGACAAGAACTTTCTCAATTTTATCGGGCAAACTGAGGAACAACAAGAAGCAATAAATGCACCTTTTACGAATTACTAGTCAAGTTAAATTTCTTTGAGTGTACTCAAATGGATACTTGGCTTTTTGAAAGAAAAATTCTGCCTGAGAAAATTAAAAATCACTTTGTTACCCCTAATAATTCCGGCCTGCAGGGTTTAAATCTCAGATGAAAGTTTGGGCGTACTCAAGTTTGTTATCAGTTTGCACTGTGAGGAAGAGCCATATAAGTTAACGTTTATTTCAGTTTCAGTGTTAAACGATGAACTGAATTTGGGGGGCATTTGCCACTTAGGGCGCAAATTTCCACGGACCTTTTCTTCGCTATTGATGTCCTCCCCCACGAAGAGGTTTCGTGATCAAACAAAGATTGTCTACGAGGAGGCTAACAGGGAAATATTTTGTCAGCTGACAAATACCTTCAAGACTTTCTGAAGTAATAAATTTTATGTGTCTTCATGTCAAAAGAATCAGAGTCACCAGCTGGTCTTTTCAGACAAACAGGATGTGGAAAGCGAAATAATGCCAGCCAAGGTTGCGATGCCGTCCTACTTCCTGTCATCTAGCATAGCTTTCCGAACATAGCTTTCCACTTCCTGGCGGTGTCATAATGCAAAAAGCTGTGGACGTGTGCCTTGCTTCAGAGGTTCTTTGATTCTTATATCTCCAAAAATGACAAGGTTCCTGTCATAAGAATAGCATGTCAGAGAAGTTCCTTGTCAATAAACTCTGACATAGTTGAGAGCTCCACCAGGTTTCATAGCTTTTTTTAGCTCCGTACAGAACTTGAAATTGTTTTCGAGCTTAAAATTCACATCTTTCCTTTTTCACCCATAGGGAACTTCGACATTGCTGATCCTGCAATATGCAGGACGCGTGTCACCACGAACTCAGCAAATATGACATATGCTCGCCACGAGTCTCCCAGTAAGCTCAGTGACTAGAGCGTCCGACCCGTTTACGGAAGGTCATGGGTTCGATTCCCGTCGGGGAGTCAGATTTTTTCTTTGTCCCACGCTCGCGACATGTTGATTATTCCATCTTTTCTTATCTTGAAATCGTTGAATACGCCCACGTACCAGAGATGCCGCCACATCGGGGAGGTTAAAACTACACAGAATTTTATACTATAGTAAGGAAGTTTCCAGGAGTGCAGTGAGGTTTTTCCCTCACAGGCGGTGTCCTGCACACGTCTTTTGTTGTTAGTGTTTTGGATTTATCCATGCATGGCTAAAAATTTTTCAAAACTAAATTAGAACGGTTGACCAATTGAAATGTTTCTGTGGATGGCTCAATTTTAATAATTCAGTCTGAAACAATAAACATAACAACGAGGCTCCGGGGAATAAAACGCGCAGATTTGGTCTCGGTGGTCTTTTCTCCAGAGCCTCGCACTGGTGTTTTTTCCTTTTCTTTTTTTTTTTTTTGGTTTTTTTTTTTTTTTCTTGGTTTTTTTTTGTAACGCAGTTTGTGA